>JAABUS010001272.1_pt1 | contig 56478 bp, 70 predicted proteins | sample 5560161 | NCBI WGS metagenome assembly JAABUS01 (sample SAMN10711885, study PRJNA513376) | rock metagenome | isolation source: Antarctica rocks | place: Antarctica: Victoria Land, Trio Nunatak nord | collected 2016-01-04
GCAAGCGCTGCCTCAATTGAAGCCATATTGAATTTGTAATTGATTTTTGAAGAAAGATGAAAGTAGTAAAGTGGGGTGTGCACGGGACCGGAACGTGCATCGGGCCGGGAATACTCCTAAGCAAAGCTAACCCGAAGGGGCTTAGCCCCGCACGTCTGAGGTTCTGAGGCAGCAAAGGCGACTAACCAGAGACGGGACCATCGAAAAAAAACGTTGTATTATAATACCTGACATCCCCACAGACAGGAATACTACCAGTTTATAAATATTTACCAGTACTGCCTATTATCCAGAAGCTGTTTCGCACAAGATCAAGTGGGAGTATCAAGCCAGCGCTGAAAGAGGGTTTCCAACATGGCAGCAGTATCCGCAGTCCCAGACGAGCCCGGTCAACCTCCAGCACTAACAGCGCTATCCCTTGCAGAAAAATCCCAAGAAGCAGCATCGAAAGAGCAAATCATCACTCCATTCGACGTATCTGGCGGCGTAGACGAGCACGGCAAAGCGAAATCCATAGACTATGACAAACTCATCGACACATTCGGCTCTCAAAGAATCGACAAGGCGCTTCTCGAGCGGTTTGAAAGAGTCACTGGACATAGATCTCACCGCTTGATGCGCCGGGGCATTGTATTCAGCCATCGGGATTTAAACATCATTCTGGACAAGTATGAAAAGGGGATACCGTTTTTCTTGTATACGGGTAGGGGGCCGAGTAGTGATAGTATGCATGTAGGGCATTCGATACCATTCGAGTTTACCAAGTAAGTTTTGCTAGATAGATGGGAGATGTTAGGTCCAACTGCATGCATTGAAAAAACCCAAACTCCCGCTCTTAGGTTGGTTATATTAATATTTTCATTGTTTGCCATGCCAACTTAAAGTCGTTCGTCGGATATTTTCTTCTTGCTGTTGCATATATACAGACAGACGAAAGTTTCTTTCAAGTCTTCATATATTATGCGGCTGAAAATGTGCATATACTGATTATAACAGGTATCTACAAGACGTTTTTAATGTACCTCTAGTCATAATGTTAACAGACGACGAGAAATTCTTCCACACCCCCAAGCTCACCCTCAAAGAAGCCCACCGCTTCGCCGAGCAAAACGCCCTAGATATCATAGCCATAGGCTTCGATCCGAAAAAAACTTTCATCTTCGCCGACACCCAGTTTGTCGACAGCGGCTTCGCCGCCGCCTTCAATGCTAACGTCCGCGAAATGGGCAAACGAACGACTAACAACCAAATCAAAGGGACATTCGGCTTCAACGACAGTAACAACATTGCCGAGTTCGCTTTCCCAGCCATGCAATCCGCCACCGCCTTCGCCACCAGCTTCCCCTTCATCTTCGGCCCCGATCCCAAGAAAGTCGCCAAAATTCCCTGTCTGATCCCCTGCGCCATCGACCAAGACCCTTATTTCCGGCAGTGCCGCGATAACGCCCCGCGAATTGGTCTCATCAAACCAGCCATTATCCACACCGTCTTCCTGCCCTCACTCAAAGGCTCCGAGTCCAAAATGTCCGCTAGCGACGCCGACTCGAGCATCTTCCTTAGCGACACGGACAATCAGATCAAGAAGAAAATCAACAAAGCTTTCTCCGGCGGCCAAGATACTATCGAGCTGCACAAGGAAATCGGCGGCCGCACTGACGTCGACGTGCCGTACCAGTACCTCACGTTCTTCCTCGAAGATGACGAGGAGCTGGAAAGACTTCGCCAGGCATATGAGAAAGGGGAGATTGCAAGCGGAGAGATGAAAGCTGCTTGTATCAAGGAGCTGCAAGCATACGTGAGCGAGTTTAGAGAAAGGAGGAAGTTAGTTGCGGAGCATATTCGAGACGAGTTTATGAGGCCGCGGCAGTTGGTCTTCAAGGGGATGCCGAGCGAGAGCGAGCAAAAGGCTGCGAGGGCGAAGAGGATTGAAGTGCTGGAGGCAGAGTTGAGGAGGTTGAGGAAGGAGGAGTAGTACGAGGTGGTGGGTTTTGGTTTGGCAAGACGGGACGAAGATAGTTGGGTTTTGTATCGAGCATGGCGTGGTATAGCGCAAAATGAATTGTTTATATTTACCCAAAGTCGTAGAATACCTTAAGTCGATCGTGTGTTCAAGAAAGCAGTCAGGCAGTTCCGTCCGAGAATAAACATGCTGCTTCTGGCCTCCTCCAACTCAAATCAACGTCCCTTTTTGCAAACCTCAAGCTTTCATTCCGCAGACTTCTCCTAGTCACCATATGGACGCTGGCTTTTTCAAGTCTGCGTTGACGTAGCGGGCTGAGCAGTACCATCCCTCGTGTCTTTGGCGGCCTTACAGCGTATAAACTGCATGACTGAAGTAGCTGGTGACATTTCCCGTTCCCTTTAATGATAGTAGAGAACCGTATTAACCCTTGGTCATGGGTCCAACGGTCTGCCCCAGGTGGTTTTCCAAAGTAAGATCCTGATTGTCAGACCCTCCAATGCATGACATATCTTCAAGTGATGCTTGGGCTCGACCATCGAAAGTGGATGGAGCTACGGTCTTTTCCACCCGCCCCCATCCCCATCCCCTTACCCCGTTACTCAACCAGACCACCTCCCCAGCCTTCACATCCGACCTGAGAATGGCCATCTCGGTACATAACCCTGTTTCCAATGCCCATCTCCTGGTGGTCCCCACATTTCCTCCATGAGCTGCGGGAGGTGTGACCCACTTTCCCTCGCGGGAAAAATATGGCGTTGTGATAGTGCCTTCCATAACAGCACCTAGAATATTCACGAGTATGATTTCTGCTGGTACGGGGGACGAGGAGGCTTTGGAGGGGATGTGAGACCGAGCGTGACCATAGGGGGTACGGAAGGTGGTTTTGTGGGAGGTGTAGAGGGATGAGTAGGTTATGCAAGGGGCGATGTAGATTCGGAAGGAGGGGGGGGGGAGTGGCAAAAGAGGGAAAAAAATGGGAAAGAGAAATGAGAGAAGCACAGGAGGAGTAGGAGACGATTCGACATGGAGGACACCGATTCGAGAAAGCAGGACACGGAGCTGGTTGAATTAGTTGTAAGGTAGCAACAGAAATGAGTATGAGTGAGGCGCTGTACCTTGATGCGATCGGGATGGTTGTGATCTCCATAGGTGTGAGCAAGATGCTCATGCAGGGTATTCTTTAAAAGACGGAGCCCATCAGCTCCATCAAGAACCTTGAATGCCTCGATCCAAGCAAATTCGGCGGCGGTACTGAGCATGCGGTCTCGGTGATAGCTTAACATGTAGAACTGGCATGGCTCGGTAGCGGTGCCAGAGAGAGTAGTGTTGACGCCACTCTCGGTCAGGGTGATATCGCTACGGATCGAAGTGGTGATCTCGATGTCGGGATCTTGGGAGTCTTCCATATTCGCGACCAAACTCAGGTGGAGGTGTGGATGTAGTCTAGATATCTATAGCCATTCCTGTTTTACATCCTAGGCTAACAACGACCGAAACTTCGACGTTCAGAGTGGATCAGCGCTTCGGAGGCTTTATGTTGTCGTTGAGTAGATCCCAGCCAATGACGGAGGATGAAAGTGGAAGCACCTTAAGAGAGGTGGAATATGGACTTTAAGGACGGAAACGCAGTGAATGCAAGTGCCATAGAAACTGAAGGACTTTTATGAAAAGCTCTGGCTGTCAACATGAAGAAGGTGGTTTTCTCCGCAATACGAGTAACGGGCAGCAGAAGTTGTGTCCTCTCCCCTCAATGGTCCTCCAAAGCGGTTGAAATCCATCTGCAAATATCACGAGGAAGCCAAACACATTGACATCTTGCAGTGTTGTCTCTGTAAAAATTCATCAACACAAATTATATTCGGAACCGTGACGTACTTGAAGCAATTTGGCGTGTCAGGGTTGTGTTTGCCTCGCCAAATTTTTATGGGTTGACTGACTCCTCCGGAATCTCGTGAACTGCTTTTCGAGTCTCTGTCTACAAAAATCTAGTGCAGCTTCTACTTTTACACTGCGCCATCTCCGCGTGTACATTTGAGGTACTTGCGACTGCATTTTAATTTGTCTACACTCCTTGCTTGACCGAGCAAGCAGCATGTCCAGCGAATCTGTTCCATTTCCTGCGGCGCCCAACACAGCTCTCGACACGTCCTCCCTGTCTTCCCAATCATCATCATTACCTCTCTGGGACCGATTGTCAACATGGGCCTCTGAAAACAAGGCTGTTGTCTATACGATTGCGGGTGTCGCGGTGGTCATATCAGGGGCTGGCGTTGTGTACTATCTATCCGACTCACGGAGGGGGGCCAAAGACAGCCCAGCGGAGCAGGAAAAGAAACCCAGCAAGAAGGCAAAACGGAAAGCCAAGAAGGAGAAAAGCCAGTCCGAGGCTAAGGCTGTGTCTGAACAGCCGAAAGAGCAGAGTGAGCCTTTGCTGTTGAATCAAATTCGTCTCTAACCTTTCTTCCGCCATAGCAGCCAAGCCGCAAGCACCATCGGTCGAATCAGATCCGTTAGAAAGTCTTCCAACGATTGATGAATCTACTGTCGAATCGTTATCGGAACAGGTAGATACTGCTCCTCTAGACCACAAGATAGCATTGAAGCTGACTTTTCCTAGGAGCGAAAAGATTATGCCACAAAACTCAAAGTGGCTGGTAACAAAGCATACGGAGATAAGAGCTACAACGAGGCCATCGACCTATATGGCAAAGCCATCCTTTGCAAGCCGGACCCTATATTTTACTCAAACCGAGCGGCCTGCTATAACGCTATGGGTTTATGGGACAAGGTTGTCGAGGATACTACAGCTGCTGTAGGTCTTGACAATGAATATGTTAAGGCGCTGAACAGGAGGGCGAATGCATATGAGCATCTCGAGAAATACAGCGAAGCTCTGCTTGACTACACCGCCAGCTGTATCATCGATGGGTTTAGGAACGAGCAGAGCGCGCAAAGCGTGGAAAGGTTGCTGAAAAAGGTTGCCGAGGCCAAAGGAAAGGCAATACTAGAGGCGAAGGAGAAGAAGTTGCCAAGCCCGACTTTCGTGACAAACTATCTTCAGAGCTTCAGACCGCGCCCACCGCCGGCAGGACTAGAGGAAACGGCCGAATTAGAAAAGGACAGTGGCAAAGAACAACTACGAGCAGGGTTGGTTGCAATGAGCTTGAAATCTGGTGAAGGCTATGAAAATGCATCGAAGGCATTCGATAAAGCGCTTGAGCTCCGAGATTTGGGCGAGCACGAAGCTTTTGCCTACAATATGCGCGGAACTTTCAGATACCTACGAGGCGAAAGCGCGGATGCGTTAACAGATCTAACAACAAGCGTTGGGCTTCAATCATCACTAACCCAGAGCTTCATCAAAAGGGCAAGCATGCATCTTGAACTTGGTAAGCTGAGAACCTTGCCAATTGTTGGATAGTGCTGATCTACAATATCCAGGTGAACGAGATCTTGCTGCCAAAGACTTCGAGCAAGCCATGGAACAGAAGGAAGATGACCCAGACATCTACTATCATCGAGCACAGCTTCACTTCATCCTTGGAGAGTATGCCGAGGCAGCCAAGGACTACCAGAAATCCATTGACCTGGATCGTGAATTCATCTTCTCCCATATCCAACTAGGCGTGACACAGTACAAGATGGGATCGATCGCTTCTTCAATGGCTACTTTTAGACGATGCATCAAGCATTTTGACAAGGTTCCTGATGTCTATAACTACTACGGAGAACTGTTACTAGATCAGCAGAAATACCAAGAAGCGATTGAAAAATTCGATACTGCAATCGAAATGGAGAAGCAGACAAAACCCTTCGGAATGAATGTATTACCACTCATCAACAAAGCACTAGCTCTGTTTCAATGGAAGCAAGACTTCCAAGAAGCAGAGAAACTGTGTCAGAAAGCGCTCATCAGTTCGTCCCATTGCTGTCACCTATGATCTGAGTACTTTGCTGACGTCCACCAGTCGATCCCGAGTGCGACATCGCCGTAGCGACGATGGCGCAACTGTTACTACAACAAGGGAAAGTCACGGAAGCACTGAAGTATTTCGAAAGAGCAGCCGAGCTATCCAGGACGGAAGGTGAGATTGTCAACGCATTATCATATGCAGAAGCAACAAGGACACAACTTGAAGTACAAGAGAAGTATCCGCAGCTTGCAAGCCGACTGCAAAGTATGGGTGGCAATATAGGAGGGCCTGGTATGCGATAATCGTACCTAGTGCTTTTGATTCGAATCCGCATTCTCTAGGTCAACTCGTGGCCACCGTTGATACTACAGCGCTGTATTCTCCACTTCTGACCTATCTATTGCAGTAAAGTCTTCGAATGAGTGCTTACGTGTTTGGCGTTTCTGTATCATAGTTTGCCACAACATAGGTTCTTCCAAGGTTTACATCCTCCTTAATATATAACAACGAACGGCGTTTGGCATTCTGTAGGCTTATTCTCGCGTGCCTCCTTTTTTCGTAGTACAGCATCGGGAGAGCGTCCAATTATATGGCTGTGATCTCATGTAAACTTATCATTTCAACAAATCACCGAATGACATGTGATGGGAACAATACACGGCTACGGCGCACTTTAAGTCCTTGAAGCGAAGTAGACTAGCCTGAAATGTTTTTTGGAGCTTTGCCAACCCTCGACGTCAGCAACCTCTGCCAACCTGTTCATCTCACCAAAGTCGTACTTGTTGACGCCGCTGGTCGTTAGAATCTACACCTTTCTGCTGTCCTTACCATCAGCTATTCACGCGTGAATTTGTTTTCACCTGTCCCATGGTGGATGCCTGATTCGACGCCACTCGCTGTCATCCACCTTATCAAGTCTACGGACTTTTGCTCACCAATCCCGTTTTCCTTCAAACGTCCTCACCATTATTCAATATGGTTGCACCTCGGCAGAAAAACCATATCACAAGTAGGAGGAGAATAGATGATGAGGGTGAGGAGGAAGATGGCTCAGTAGCAGCTGGGGTGGATGATGATTCGTTGAGCGAGGGTTCTATCATAAGCGATGCCGACGACGACGCTGACGCTGAGGGGAGTGATGCTAGTGATAGAGAATCTATCGAGCGCAGGAATGTCAAAACGAAGATTCTGGCCAATGGGCATGTTGGAAGTACTCGCGACTCGCCAAAAAAAACAACGGTGACCTCGGAGAAGGCGTCTTTTTCAACCGCCATGAACGATACAGAGGCCATGATGAACGGCCTCAAGTTCTCCGGCGACGTCGACGAAGGGGAGGAAATGGATTTTGAAGATATGGGAAAGCAGATTCATGAACCACCAGCAGCTGCTCCTGGGCAAGAGAAGGTGGAATCGGCATCCCTAGATACAGTAGGAGACAAGAGGCGACGGGAACATGAAGAGTATAGGAAGCAGAGGGATGCCGATCCAGCTTTTGTACCGAACCGGGGGGGATTCTTCATGCACGACCACCGCTCCTCTGCGCCAGGACAGAATGGGTTCAGGCCTTTTGGAAGAGGTAGAGGAAGGGGAAGAGCTGGCCCCGGAGGACCCTTTCCGCCGGTAGGGTACGTATCTACTGAGCCGATATGTCAGTCTCATGCACTCCTAACTAAATACGCACGCAGTCATATGCCTCAACCTTCAGGACCAGCGGATGCTCCTTGGGCGCACGACTTGCACGAGACCGTTGTGCAAGAAGGTCATGATAACGTCACTCCGCAATCAGTTTACCAAGGCTCGCAAGAGCGTCCAAAAATGCCATCTTTGCCTCTCAAAGCTCAGCCGCCAAACCGATCATTCTCGAGAACCACACGTATCGGACTTATGCAGATTAGGGTCTACATGCTAGGCATGGCAGATCCGATTACATTTTCTGCCGTACCGGTCAACCAACACACACGTTTACCTCATCACCGCCCGCCACTCCGAAGAGACAAGCCTGTCCGAATATCGCTACCTAACATGCCTATACGGTATATTTTCCCATCTACTGATAGATCATTTATATTCATCCCTCGGGCGTTGCGCCCACATCAGCAAGGCTTCGGAAAAGCCAGAGGAAGAGGGAGCTTCAACGGAGGATACGGTAGCTTTGGCGGGTTCTCCAGCAGAAGGACCAGCGCCTACGCGGGCAGTGCTTATTCGCCCAGTGTTGCCATGAGCAGGAGGTCCTCCTTGGCTCGCGAAGTTGCATTGGATGGCGTGGTACCCTCGATATCGGCAGAGACTGGTAAGCCCGTAGTGCGATTACCGCCTGCGGTTGAGCAAGTACAAGTAGCAAATCAGCCAGCTGCTGGGGCTGTTGAACTCCCCACAGTCAAACTTCCCCAATCGGCAAATTATCCTCTCCCACAGAAGCCAACTTTCAGGGAAAATCGGCCGGCGCCGATACCAATGCACCAGCCTATACCACAAAAGACTGTATCCGTTGCAGACATCGAGTCTCCAGCTACTCTAGATGTCAACCCACCTCAGCAACAGCAACAACAGCCGTTCCATCAGCAAGTGCCTACGCAAGTACCTGGTCCAGGTTTTGCCCAAGATATGGCTTACTACCCTCACTCTCGTCATCCATCACACCCGAGTCAAGGCTCTGGAACTCCACTTTCACAGATACCTGAGCGAGCCATACACGCTCAGCCGTTTCAACCGATCCCTTACCAGCAGCCACAAACTTTCTATCCACAACAATTTCCTCCGCCCATGTACTACTATCCACCCGCAGATCAGGTACCCGTCATGGCGCCCTCTGTTGGTGCCCCACCCTTTGTACCAGGCCAGCAATACCCATACCCTATTCCTGTCGCGGCGCCGCCACCACCGCCACCTCCACCAGCCGAGCCAACATCCCAAGCAGGTACCGTGGCGCATGAAAGCAATGGCATGGTCTACTATTACGACTCATCTCAATTGACCGCTGGGCCGGAATTCAATACGCCATATCCCCCGGCTGCGTATGCGATGCCACAATCTGGTGGAGTGGTTGGAATGGGTGGGACGATGACGCCTCCCGTGCAATATTATACTCAACCTTCGCCTGCGGTCTATTATCCCCAACAATAAGGAGTTGCCAAATTTAGTCGCCATGCATGCCAGTGTTCCAGCAATGTGTTTAGTCCTGTTTTTAGTCGTGTTTTTTGAGCGTGCTTTGCATGCGTGGGCGAGCGTCACAGATGTTTTACTATTTTACTTCTGCTTGTCGTTAATAGTCTGGTCCATGCTTGAGGCGTGTCACTATAGCATCTTAGCTTTTTCTCTTCTTTTCTGTAAGGACAAAGCAATTCCGTGATGAGCAGTTCACATGCGAGCTTACGAGCACTTTGCCCTGCTGTCGGGGATAGGACTACTTCTTGTATAAAATATTCAGGGTCAGTTTCGAGCATATTGGCTGTCATTTAGCTAGCAAAGGACAACATTCATCATGTTTCGGCGGTATCGCCACAATGTCCCATTCCATAGTGCAAACTACACCGGAAAAAGCGCCTGGCCAAAACCCAGTCTCAATCACATTTGACCCATTACGTGCTTGATGCGAGACTGGACACTGTACCTATTTCGTATGAGCAAAGTGATTGTAAATCACATAGAAACCTGAACCTCCTAACATTTTCAAGATGTGTTGAAAGCGGTTTAGCGTCAAGGCCCCAAAGCTGCCTAAGGGACGTTACTCGACCTCCACTTCAGCTCTCACCTACTCTACATCCTTTCATCACCCACCATTCAAGTTAACCCTTATTTTTTGCAGAATCTACTCTCAATTATCGTAGAGAACTGATAACTAGTTGGGGATTATCAGACCGCCTCTTGATTCCTACAAAGGTGATCAGTCACGCCCCCACTTTGGCCGTTCGTCATCCTTGACTGTAGCCTCGTACACTCGCCACGATGTCGACCATCAACTCTACTGCATCACCGGATCACCCCATAACTATCAAGATCGCTCTAAGCAATGGCGAGAATCGAAGATTCAAGCTTGCTTTGAAAGAGCTTGGAGCAAACAGTCTGCCCGATAAGGTACGTTTTCCCTCTCACGCATAGCCTCGTCCGACGGCTACCGTAAACATCATTCACGCCTCGCCAGCGTTAATATCAGTATTGTTCATTAACAACTCCTTAGCTTCGTTCGTTACTAGCCATCCCTCCGACGCAGCATGTTGTGTTCGAACGTTTCTCGGACAGCGCCGGGTCATATATTACTCTCGATAGCAACAACCCATCGGTATACAAGCAGCTTTACCGCGCTGCCAAGGCGAAGCTCAAGCTTCGTATCAAAGCCACCGTTACTGACATGCCATCTTCAAAGCCTATGACTCTAGTAGTGGAGCCGGCGACTACAGACCGTCTTACTTCTCACCGCTATGTCCCTCCAATGAACCCCGATCCTCTCAAGGTCGATGGAGCAAGGTCCTTAAACATGGATTCGGGCAGCCCAACCACAACGCTAACTACTGCTACACCGTTAGCCCATCAGGCCGCCACAGATAATCATCGTCGAGCCTATGTACAGAAACTTCGACAATCGACTCTGAAGTACCCCTCCAACCAGTCCTCAAAAGTTCATGCCACTCCGTTCAAGGCTGAAGAGACCACGAAGGCAATCAAAGAGGAACCTCTGAAAGAAGGTGATGACGAAGCACCAGTACCCGGGTTCTTTAGCGCTCGCCAGCATTTCTACGCTGAGATTGAGAGCATGGCGAGAGATCATCCAATCACACTCCGTAGCGCAGACCAAGCTTTCACTGCTCCTGGAATAGCATTCACTATCTGCTGCAACAACTGTGATGCGGGTGTACCTGATTCTCACTGGCACTGCAGCATCTGTGATGATGGAGATTTTGATCTCTGTGAATCCTGTGTTGAAAAGGGTGTTCTGTGTGATTTTGAGGATCATTGGTTGATCAAGAGATTCGTCAAAGATGGCAAGGTTATCAACAGCACGACTGAGACCATAGCTCCCAAGAAGCATGCCAAGGTCGAGGATGAGAAAGATGTTCCCGGTGCTTTCAACTCCAACATCAAGGAAGAAGAGCTTCATGAGTCTCCAGATACGAGCCGCACATGCAATTCTTGTGTTCAAGGTGAGGCTTCTATATGTTATTGTTACAGTCGATATGCTAACCGGTCTAGTCTTTGATGAGTCCAACTTTGTGACCTGTACCGTTTGCGACGACTACGATCTTTGCATTCCTTGCCACGTTAGCTTGAAGCATGGCCATCACCCAGGTCATGCATTCGTACCTGCCTCCGAGGAGACCAGCCTTGACATCATGGCCAGTAATCTTTGCACGCCTGGCCGAAGCATTCGTCATTTCGCAATTTGCGATGGATGTGATAAGGTATATCTAAGCGTCTTGATGGTACTATATCTTCTAACACATCCAGAACATCCATGGTGTACGTCACAAGTGCATGAACTGCCCTGACTGGGACTACTGCTCTACTTGCTTCAAGGATGCTCGTCACAGCCATCCAGGACATCGCTTTGTACCGCTCTACGAACCGATTCCGCAGATGCCTCAGCGCACCCAGCGACACATCGGCATTAACTGCGATGGTCCTCTCTGCAAAGGAAAGCAATATGGATCTTACATTACGGGGATTAGGTACAAGTGTGCGGTCTGCCACGATACCGACTTCTGCGCCAGCTGCGAAGCGTTGCCTAAGCTCCATCACAATCGTACTCACCCTCTGATCAAATTTAAGACCCCAGTTGGAAGCGTCTCAGTAACCACTTTAGGCAAGAAAGAGAACGGCGAAGACCTTTGCACCATGGGTGATCAGCTGCCGCAAACCAGCTCTAAGGCCACAGAAACAACCCCACGTGCGCCATCCGCCAATGCCGCTACACAAGTGCAAACTATTGCTGAGGTTAAGCCCACAGAGCCAGAGCCGGTCAAGGAGGAGCTTAAAACCGAAGCCCAGAAGCCCATTGCTTCAGAGCTCCAAGCCCACTTCATCTGTGATGCTGTCACTGACGGATCTGTCTTCGCTCCCAGCATCCGATTTGAACAAATCTGGACCCTTCGTAACCCTGGACCTCACGCTTGGCCTGCAGGATGTAGCGTTCGCTTCATTGGTGGAGATATCATGTTTAACGTCGACCCGAATCACCCATCCAGCGTAAGTGACATTGTCAAAGCTACGGAGAGCAACGTTATCAATCGTGTTGTCGAAGTCGGCGAGGAGGTCGGCTTCGCTGTTACCATGAGGACCCCTGAGCGTGAGGGCAAAGCGATCTCTTATTGGCGTCTGAAGGCCGCTGATGGACTACCGTTTGGCCATAAGCTTTGGTGCGATATTGATGTCCGTATCGCCAAAGTATCGCACCCCGAAGTGAAGACGGAGCACATTGACGACATTGCCAAGCCACAGGACTCAGAGCCAGGAGTAAAGACGGAGCACATTGAAGACATCGCCAAGATAGTGAAGCAAGGGGAAGTAGAGCACAGCCAGATGATCTTTCCTAAGCTAGACAAGGAATCTCCTGTCTCGAGCACCCACGAAGCTCAAACTGCACCTGCCTCCGTCACCGACGCAGAGGGACAGTTGCTAGACGATGTCGAGACACTGACTTTGGAAGACGAATCCACTACTGACGACGGATTCTTGACAGATGAGGAGTACGAGATGTTGGACCCAAGCGATGACGAGTGGATGGAGGCCAAAAATGGAAAAAACTGAATAGGAGCCAGTAACGGTAAGCCTGAAGGAGATGGGCTAGATTGACACATTGGGAATGGTTAGGTGACGAACGAACATGGATATGTCGAGTTTTCTTTCGGTTTAAGGATGCGTGGTCTTGCTGCCTTGCTTCCTGGATTCAACAAACCGGCTAAGAAATAACACAATCTCCTCTACTTGGCTGTACCAAACGTAATATGAGATGCTATGTCGGATAGCCACATGATGATTTACCTTCTTCCTTTTGTCGACTTTTCTCGTCGGCACAGCTCAATTTCCTTTCCACTCGCACAAGTTGTCAAAACCGTCTAAAGAGTGGGCTCGAGTGGACCCTTTTCCTACCTTGCGGCTTATATTATCCTGCGATTCCTTTTAGGTTTCCTATCTTCTCATCTTCTTGTTAGAAAACTTTCCGTTGGATAACTTGGCCCGCAGGGCCCACACCATGACCAAATGGAGACTCACGCCCAGCAAACTCGATTGCGGAACTTTGCAGTTTTTTATATTACCATCCATGGAATGATTAGAGACTCTACATTCTTGACCCTACGAAGTTTCTCCATACAAATGTTCCATATTGTGTCGCGTATCTCCAGCACAGCCCCATCTGTGAACAGTAAATAGCTTCACATCCGACCCCGAAACACACATGAGACGCCAACCATGAATCCTTCCCGCAACATGCCACTTTGCGCATTGATATAACACTGTCCTCCTGGCTGCAAGCCTACCTGGCTTTCCAATTTTCATATCCCTCTTCTAATCCCTCCCATTCGCATCACCATGCCCTACTCCAGCGACAACGGTACCCCATCCCAATTTTTCCTCCCTCCCTCTCAATCTCCATCTTACAAACCTCACAGACTACTACGACCACCATCACCACTCCCGCCATAGCTCCCCCCTCCCAACCCCAGTCGGCCTGCCGCCATCCGCACGCGTGAACCCGGCCTACTCGGTCGAAGAAGTCTTTGTGCGCAACGGCAAGCAGGATAGCCATCACCTGCGCGCACATGCGTACCGTGATGGGATTGAGCGACACCGGGGCCGTTCGCTAAGTTCGGGTGCGCCGAGGAGGATAGATCAAGGTAGTTGTTTCCAATCAAGTTTGTTTCTGTCCCGTGTTTCTTCATCTAAATCTTCTACATGTAGGACGACGCCGACGTCACGCCTCCGTTTCCGACTCCGACTCCGATGACTTGAGCCCGCGCTCCTCACCCGGCCCCCGCCGCCGCCGCACCATGATCCCATACAATTCCCACCGCGGCGTCGATCGCTACTCCTCCGCCCACCCCCCTTCCCACTACCACCCCCGCCCTCCACCCCCCTCCCGCTCCCACTCCCGCTCCCGCACCCCCTCTCCAACCCCCCACCGCACCCCCCTCCTCACCCTCGCCCTCGCCACCATCACCACCGCCGCCGCCTGCAACAACATCTACCAGTCCCATAAAGCGTCCCGCGCGCGGCGCGCGCACATCCGAGCGGGCGAGATGACGGAGCCTGAGGCTAGGACGCTGGAGCATCAGGCGGCGGTGATGGATCTGATTAGCGTGGGGGTTGCGGCGGTCGGGGTGCATAATGCCGTCGGGGGGTGGAGGAAAGTTAGAGCGGGGGGGTAGCTAAAGAGGAGAGGGAGGGAGCTGTGGATACTGGCGTTTTCGGGGATTGGAGTTTTTGGCTGGGAAAATTTCTTGGGGTCGTATGGCTGGATCCGGTATCCCAAAGGCATTGTGGTTCTGGAAAATCCCCTTGCAATTTTCGGTCTGGGAGAATTGTTTTTTTACAGGTGTATTTCGTATATACCGCGGAGTTTACGCCATGTTAAAATGGATCAGGTAGGTATCCCCAAAACACCCTTCGGTTTTATTTTACGTACGTCTATTTTTCTTTTCTTTCAGTCCCGAGGGGCTTTTTTATCTTTTACACATCCGCTCAAACAGAGCCTTCCACTCCCTCCCTCACCCACCCACACAAAACCCCCCTTCCACTCTCCCCGTACATCCACCCAAAACAACCACCTTACCCTCCCATCGCCATACACCTGCTCCTTATCCACCCATATCCCATATCCCCTCCCACCTCCCCTCCCCCCTATCACTTCTCACCCCAGTGCGATTCCCTCCCCAAACCTGCCCCCCGTGCCCAAACCTCCGTCTACATACCCCACCCCTAAATTTTTCTAATAAAATAGCATATTTGCTTAATATACAAGTGCTACTATATCGCGTCGTTAGGTACTGTGCGCCTACCCTTCCTTCCTTCCTTCATACTACATACAGTATATCCACCCCCCTACCCCTACCCCTCCCACCTCGACATTTCCATTCTCATTTCTCTCAATCAATCACCCTATTTTAATAACCCATCCCGAACCCACAACCTCTGCCCCCACGACAACTTCTCCCGACCAAACCCCCTCCCTCCACACGAACCCACAACCCCTACCCCTCCACCTCCACGACCTCTCCCGACCAAAACCCATTCCCTCCACACGAACCACAACCACAAGAACCACAACCACACGAACCACAACCACACGAACCACAACCACACGAACCACAACCACACGAACCAAAACCCCTCCCTCCACACGAACCACAACCACACGAACCACACAGCCACACCAACCACAACCACACGAACCCACGACCTCTGCCCCCACGACGACCTCTCCCGACCAAACCCCCTCCCTCCACACGAACCACAACCACCCTACCCTCCCACCTAAACAAACCCCCTTCACACCCTCCACCATCTTGCCATGATAATCATCTACGTCGGAATCACATCTAAACAGCCAGGGCATCACATCCAAGATAAGAGGGAGAGTACGTGCATACCATGAATACCCATCAAGGATTTATCGAATCAATCGACAAGTCTATAATTCAAGTACTGCTACTCTACCAAACTGACGCTCATGAAGCACTAGCCTTACAATGGCTAGACCCCTGCATGTATTCCCCCCCTTGTGAGCTACAAGAAGCCATAGTTACGCTAGAAACGCCCAAAGCATCAAAGCAACTCATGTACCACATCACTCAACCGGGTATTTTGTTCTATCGCCCAATGTAATCCCAGTTTCCTCCGCACTGCCCATAAACGCTTGAGATGCATCAATCCCCATCTCTCACACAGAACAGAGAGCGGCACACCACCAGCCTCCTAAGCCGTCACCTTCTTCTGCACGGCGCCGAAACGTGTATTACCCTGGTCGAAGATCTGTAGAAACGGATAAGCCACTGCCGATGGATAAAAGGGAGGTGACTTCGGAAAGGGCCACTTACGGCATATATCCCCTTCAAGAAAGTATCCCCAAGGATATCAAACGTCATCGTCCCCCTCGACTGAATTCCCCCATAACTCATCCCATTTCCCGCATCCGCAAACGCCAAATCCTCCTTCTCAACCGCAAACTGCTTGCCGCCAACATCAAACGTCACAGCAGGCAGCTTGTCCGCCGCGGTATTCGTAGGAAAGATATAACCCTGCTGGTTGTTGTCGTACTTTCCGCCGGGAATGGCATTGTAGATGGCCTGGCACGTCGTATCGTCGACAAGTGCGAGTGTGGTTCCGGTATCAGCAATGGCGGTGTTGCCGGATCGATCGACGTTCTGGCCGTTGACGGTGGCCGAGGTGCTGGGGAACATCCAGAACCCTTGGGAATTGTCGACGGGGGTGTAGTAAGGTGTCTGACCACCGAGAGCCTGCTGGTCGATGTAGCCAAAGGTGTAGAAGGAGGCGCCCTTATCGGGGTCCTTGGCGTCGTTGACAGAACCGAGGTAGGCGGTGAAGAGCTCTTGGTCTTTCGGAATGTCCTGTTGGGAGATCATGTTTTCGACTGGAGTGGCTACGGATTTGGGGGTTACGGTGTTGATGTTGCCAAAGGCAAGGCCTAGGAGTCCGTCACCGGCTCCTTGCTGGAATTGGGTAGAGAGGGTTTGGGCGAGTTCAATGGACTGGTCTTTGATGGTGAGACCGCCGAGCGTAACATTGTCGGTGCCAACGGTGCCGGATGCTGAGGAGCTATCACCATAGGAGATCTTCCAGGAAGAGCCCTCGGTATTCTTGAAAGTGCTGGATTTCGAGGGATCAAAGACCGTGTGCCCAGTGGTAGTGGTGCTGGAAGGTAATTCGGTAGACCAGAGCTGAACAGAGGTCAGTCACATTCCATTCGAAGCTTGCCAGAACTTTGAGTTGGCATACCCAAAGGTCTGCAGACCCAGTATCAAAGTCCAGATTGAAGGTTTGGCCAGTTGTTCCAATAGTCACGGGGCAAAGGTACATAGAGTCATTCTGGACATCTTCGGCAGGAACATTACCGACCTGACCAGGATCCGCAAGAGACTTTTTCTGGAGCGGATGCTGGATGGACGTCTTACCGCCAACGGCGCGGTCAACCCCAAACTTACCCTGGGTATGGACCTGGCTGCCATAGGCGTACGGGCCTTCTTTGGTGGGGTTGAATCTGTACTTGCGGAGGAGATGGACATAGGACTTGGGGCCCGATGGCTTGTACTTGGTGTTATGGATGACGTTGATCCTGGTCAAGTTTCTGCTTGCCATGATTGCGTTTATTGTTCTATCGAAGAGATAGAGACGGTAAGAAGATGATAGTAGGTAGTACTAGGAATGATATCTGAGCTCGATTGTAATATTTGCACAAAGAGGAAGAGTTGGAAATGAAGAGAAGCCTTAGGGGAGGTGCCCATTTATGGATAGTCATGTTGTATGATCGACTCGTACCTGCCTTGATAGCTGGCACACGCGCAGAACTTGAGACAAAGGGAAGCTACCGCCTGACCAGAATTCACCCAGAGCTTGTTTGAGATAGATGTGTTGCGCTTTCACTTCGATCTGTTACACCCATAGGCTGCTTGCTTCCTGGTTCGAGGAGGATGTGGTCAAACGGCTGCTATCATTGGTGTAGAGCGTAGAGGCGGCAACCCCCTCACTACTATCCGGGTGGTCTTGATATAGCTCGAATATTGATTAACGATAAGAACGTTGGAAGGTGTGCATCCAATTGCAATCATAACCGGAGGCATTTTCCCTGCTTTAGGGTCGCTGGTGACGAAGGTCAGGGACATGTTGTTGTTGTTGTTTTTGAAACAGTCCAACATGGGATAGACCCAGTGTAACCACATCTTTCGCCGCCTCTCGATCCCCCGTTCTTTGTTCAAAATCCGCCGACTCGTGGCTCCAATTCGGAAGAGGCTTGCCGTATCAATGTGCTCTACGCTCATGGAGTGTGTGATACTGTTCTCCTGTGGTGTTTGTTCTTGATTGAGGGCGCAAGCAATCAAACCGCACACAAGATACCACAACCTTGGGCTTGTGACCTGTTCTGGCACAACGACACTCCGCGTTATCTTTGAGACATGAGGTCATTGCCAGCGAAGTGGTCACACAAGATTGCCACGAAACGTTTCGGGATGACCTTGGCTTGATGTCTATTTGTTGTTGTGTGAATAAATACAGTAAACAAGACATGATAGCGATCACCAAATAGGGCTCGTGCCTCCCCGAGATCCGTGACGCACGGAAGCTTAATGATCCCATGAGAACCCCCCCGAGTTTCTTCAGTATACCTATGAATGTACTTTCTTCAAGGGCTACTCGGTCACCCAGCGACATTCTCCGCTGTCTTCTCCCCATCCCGCCCCAACGTTCCTTCCGCTCTCTCCGCCTTTGTCTCTGAGACCTCGTACATCTTCCCAATAGCCTCGACCGTAGTGTTCCCACCTGACAACACCACACCCACGTCCCACCCCTCTTCTCCCCCTTCCCTCTCCACCAGAGCCCTAAACTCCTCATCGTACAAACACACCGCCAATCCCACAACCGCGCTCGGCTCCACAAACACCTTCATGCGCTCCATCACCAGTCTCATCGATTTTAGAATCTGCTCTTCTGTGACGGTATACACTCCTCGTACTTTCGATCTGTCGCTGATGACAGTCCAGGTGAGTTCTCCTACGGGTGTCCGTAGACCATCGGCAATGGTGAGCGTCTTTACCGTCTCGATGCGCTTGTTCGCGGCGAGGCCTCGCCTTCCGTCGTCAGCACCCTCGAACGAAGGCTCAGCTCCGAAAACAACAGTCCCTGTGCCGTGAAGGGCAGTTGCTACACCAGAAAGCATGCCACCGCCCCCGAGAGGTGCGATGACAGCATCAAGGTGCCCAGGTTCTGGATGCGAGGATGGTTCATGGCCGTTTGCAACTGTGGTTCCGTTTGCATGTCCGTTCACAGCACCTTTCGTATAATGGTGTACACTCAGCGTCTTGTCCTGCCCTACCATCTCCTTGACTTGCTCCTCAAGCTCCAATGCCATAGTCCCCTGGCCAAGGATTATATTCGGGTGGTCGTATGGCGGCACCAAGACTGCTCCAGTCCGCTTGATCACGTCTTTCACAACGGCCTCCCGCTCTTGCGATGTGCTACCACTAAAGATGACTTCAGCCCCATACCCTTGTGTTGCGGCGATCTTGGATGGAGTGGATATTGTGGGCATGACGATATGGGCAGGGATTCCGAAAGTGCGCGCGGCAAGGGCGAGGGCTTGTGCATGATTGCCTATAGATCGAGGTCACAATAGTTAGCCAAGTTGCTCGCGTATATGCCAATTGGGTGGAGGTGAACGTTTCAACCCGCACCAGAACTATGGGTCACCACTCCTCTCGATAGTTCCTCTTTACTCAATCTCGAGAGTGCATGGAAAGCGCCTCGGGACTTGAAGGCACCAATTCGTTGGTAGTTCTCGCATTTGAAGAAGAGATGTATCCTAGGGTGCGCTGGAGTCTGTTCTTCGTAAGGCGTGCCGATAAGTGCTTCTGGTGACTGTGGAGTGGATGCGAGGTCTGAGAGGGTTGTGGATGTTAAGACAGGTGTTAGATGGATATGGGATTTAATGATTTCGTGGGCGGACAGCACGGAGGAACGATCCAGTGGCAGCGTGTTCCCAAAGGTCATTGCGCCAGGCTCTTAGGATACCGAGATGCTGCAGGAAATAAGGCCTCGATAACTAAGCACAAGTGTCAGCAGTTGTTAACAGTCACCATTGCTGTTGCACATAAAGGCATTGATGCAAAAGGATGGACATTTGGCCATTTTTGGATTTTGGGGCCGATTCTCGGTCGGCAAAGCACAGGCTAAATAGATCAGATCCCAAGCCAACTTTTCCCGGCAGATCACGTTCAGGTATGCTTCTGGTATCATACAGATGCGCCAAAGTAACAGATAGAAACAAAGCCACAATCTTAGATTTGGTTCTCAGGACGCAAAGACCTATTGTTGCAATTAGCTACTCTCAACTCAAAGAGCAGACTGAATGCTTACCTGACAGCCTTTCCAGCGCGCCAAATCTCCAAATCCCTGATCTCCTGCATCTCCTTTTCGTATTTTTCCCTGTAATCCGGTTGCGAGTTGTACTCCAGTGATCGCTGCGTCTCTTTACCGCTCTTCACGCTATCATAGAGCTCATTGAATACAGGCTTCAGGGTGTCCTTGAATTTCCCGCTCCAATCAATGGCGCCTCGTCGGGCCGTTGTCGAACATGCAGCATACATCCAGTCCATACCGTTTGCTCCGATCAATGGGTACAAACTTTGGGTGGCCTCTTCGACTGTCTCGTTGAATGCTTCGCTTGGGCTGTGGCCTCTTTCTCTAAGGACCTCATACTGCGCAAGGAACATGCCGTGAATACCGCCCATCAAGCAACCACGTTCGCCGTATAGATCCGAGTAGACCTCCTTCTCGAATGTAGTCTTGTAGAGATAACCGCTGCCAACGGCAACACCGAGGGCAACGGCTTTCTCCTCGGCTTTGCCAGTAACGTCTTGATAGACAGCTACTGAGGAGTTGATACCACGACCTTCACGGAAAAGCGTACGAACGGTCCGACCTGAACCCTTGGGTGCAACTAGAATGACGTCGATATCCGTTGGCACATCAACTTTGGTTTGGTCCTTGAAGACTGGAGAAAATCCATGTGAAAAGTACAGCGTCTGATACATAGTTAGCATTAGTTCCGCTGAATTTCATCAGCATTTCATCCGTCTACCTTGCCCTTGGTCAATTGTGGCTTGATTGCGGGCCATGTCTCGCTCTGGGCGGCGTCACTAAGTAGGTTCATGACAATGGTGCCTTTCGAAATGGCCTCGTCGATATCGAAGAGGTTGGTCCCAGGAATCCAGCCATCTTGCTGAGCTTCCTTCCATGAGGCGCCGTTCTTCCGTACACCAATAATGACGTTCAAGCCGTTATCGCGAAGATTGAGGCCCTGGCCGTGTCCTTGCGATCCGTAACCAATAAGGGCAAGAGTGTCATTTTTGAAGTATTCCTGTTGTAGCGATTAGAATCTCTGTCAACTGAGAAGCGACGTAGACCGGGTTCAGGATGTTTGATGCACGCCTTAGGGCGCAACTTACCAAAAGCTTTTCCCTTGGCCAATCCTCACGCTCTGAGTCACGGTCAGCCTTCCGTGACTGCTTCTGGCCACCAGCTCAGACGAACCATAAACTTTCTCTTTGTGTCCTGCGAAGTCAATGGTCTTGACACCTCGGATTTGCTGCAAAGCAGCTCCCACAATTGGCCTCGTAGGTGCAACAAACCCAGCTTTTAAACCCCCCAATGCCGAAACGAAGGTTCTGCGTTGAGATGTTGGTGAAGCGAACTGACGGGCCAAAGGCGTTCTGAGAGAACGACTACAAATGCGAGAGGCCATGATCACAGTTCTTGCGCAAGGTGCAACCACTGCTTCTAAAAAAGTAGTATAAGATGCTTGTAGCTCTACTCTTTAGGCGGTCAGAGCTGTGGAATAAATTTGGGATTCTCCGCAAAACACTGACAGGGTTCTACAACTAGCGCGAGCGACATCGGCCCGTAATGAACAGCAGGACAAGCAGGGAGGTCCAGCCGAGGGCAACTCTTCGAGGGGCTCTTTTTTGGTTGAACGTATGGAACTGAAGAAGCACGTCCACGTAAAGCTGCAAATGGAAAGTCTGAAAGCTTCAAATTTGAAGATCGTATCACTTTGTATCGACCATGTCTCCAAGATTTCCCTTCACGGTATGATACTACCTCAACCAAAAGGCTTCGTCTTCATGTACTTGAGGTTACTTCAAGAACTATAAAGTAGAAGAGAGAAATTGGGAAGATGAAGACTAGGCAATACCAGAACCGGTAGACGTTTTGACACTCTACGCACTGTTGTCGACAAGTACTGTATGTGAAAGTATTGGATAGCAACGTCCTGCTGCCAGGCCCCTACTATCGTCTCCTTTGCTGTACAAATTCAATTGCATTCCTATTTTATGAACGCCTCATCCGAGTCCCTATATGTTTTCCTACATACATAACTTACTTAAACTGATCCTCCGTAACACCCTTGCCCATTGCACTCGTAGAGCTCACCCCCCCAGTAACCATCTTCAATAGGTTATCCACATAGTTCGCGCCAGACCACTTCTGATGCGTCACCACATCAATCTTGTTCTCCATTTCCGGCTCCTGCACTAGTTCTCCGTAAGCTTTCATGCCACTCTTCGCAAACGCCTTGGAGAATTGGTCCGAGATGAGCGCCGTGGTGTGCAAGCCTGCTAGTGTGATGAACTGCCAGCAGTACCCTAGATTGCCCAGACGTGCGATGTAGGTTTCTTGTTCCTCGCGCGGCATGGCGGCTTTCCAATTGAAGGATGGAGAAAGATTATACGCAAGCCTATTATGACAGAACATTAGCAGCGTCCGAAAAGATCCAGTTGAACAGTGGGGCTGACTTCTGCTCAGGCCATACAGCATGCACGCCGTTGGCAAACTCTTCCGCTTGCTTGAAATCGGGCAGTTTGCTCTCCATCCATATCATATCCGCGTAAGGTCCGTAGGCAATGGCACGGTTAATAGCACACCCGCACCCGCCTTGATAGCGGTAGAATCCTTCTCTAGTTCTAGGGGCGTCCCAGTCCCAGTGAATTTCTACCCCAGTAAGACCTTTGGCAATGGCTCTCGCTTCGGAATTACTTTTTCCTTTGACGGTGGAGAGATACTCTTTAATCAGTCCCTGCTTATCTACGTGGACACCAGCATTGATCATTTCGAGCACTGCCTCATCGAAGAGCTTGAGCCCGGACTGAGCGAGCCATTGGTCTTCTATTGCTTGAAGTTCGTCGCCGTTTTTGCCGGCTTGCTCGGCGGCGACCATGAGATCGTTGAGAGGTTGCAGGGCCGGGTTAGTGATACCGAGGATGAAGCCGTGATCTCGACGGTCAATGGTGGATGTGATGAGGGTTGCGGCTTCTGAGTCTGTTCTTGCAATAGCGAGGAGATCGGTGCCTAGCATAATCAGCATGTGTACATTTACACTGGATGGTATCGGATCGTACCCATAATGTCTGCCTGTGCTCTGATAGCCACCAAACGGTTTATGTGCTCGCTGATAGGTACCAAAACTTTGCCTGCCATGTGGCCACACTTCTTCGTACCTGGTGCTTGGTCCTCGATATGGATTCCTGCGGCTCCCTTCTCAACGAATAACTTTGTTAGCTTCATGACCGCCGTAAGGCCTCCATGACCGGTATCCGCATCTGCAATAAGAGGTCGTAAGAAGTCGGTATTGGCGACACTCCCACGCTGATTCTTGGGGGTAGTGATACGCTCTTCACGTTGCTTGCGGTCGTGGAAGAGCTGGGCCATGAAGAGGTGCTGCACTTTGTTGGGAACAGTATTCTACTTGTAATTAGTCACCACTAATACCGTAATCTCAGACAGGTGGGGTACCATGGGGTAATCTGCAAGATCAGGCGAAGGCTCATCAGTCGATGATGCTGTCGAGGAGGATTGCCAGCCGGAGACATAAACGGTATCAAGGTATTTCGCCATCTGTGTGAGCATAGTTGGTTCGAGACAGCCATAGGTAAAACTAGCATCGCCATTCTGAAAGTCAAGGGTCAGCATCAATACTCATATAGATTAATCCAAGAAGGGACCCACTTTGAACCGTTCCTCAACAATGTTCCACAGCTTTTTGCTCATGGCATTGCTTGGATATTCAATCTTGAGGTTCCCTCTCTTGGCGACTATTTGCTCGGCCGTAAATGGCCGCTTGGTGTACCTCCATCGAGAGTCGGTCCACCATTGCTTGACGGATTTCACATCGTTCTCGTAGAGCTGGTCCTCAAGGTCTATTGACGCCATTGGTACAGCAACTACGAAGGGTTTCTGATCCGCCAGTTTTGCTTGCTATATAACAGCCGTGGAACACCGTAGGGTTATGTGGATTGTTGCCCTGAGCACTGTTATGTGAGGAGCTCTTTGGATGTTGGAAGGACGATGAAGGAGCAAATTCATAAGCTCCAAGATGAGGAGGAATGACAATAATACGACGGGCGGGATGCATCGGCGGCCATACGGCCATCCCGAGGCAAGAGTAGCGGAATGCCATATTTGCCCGTGGTAATGGAACTTCGTCGGTCCAAAGGGAGACTGACCAAAGGTCCAGGGCTACATGCATGTGCGATTTGTGGGGACAGTTGCCGGGGTGTTTTGTCATACTCGTACGGAATAGGCATGCCGTCAATGTTTCGCCAATTGTTATGGGTCTACTGCATCTCTTCAAATATCTAATAACGCAGTGCTTCTCGAATCACCGATATGTCTATCTCAGTTTGATATACAACCCAAGACTCCAGGTTACAATCTCCATGAAACAATGTGCTGAGCTTTGGGAGACCAAGACATGTTCTTGGAGGCAGGACACGTGGAAGATTGCCTCGGCTCGGAGCGGGTAATGTATCTTCCTAGTGTGTATCAACCATAAAACTCGCTTGTCATTAACCCATTGCTTCACCAGCCTCATTGTGGTCTTCATGGTTGTGACTGGTCACTTTATAGGGCAGTTCAGCGTCCAATTCTCCTGGGGCAGTGATCTTCCCAGAATTGCTCCAGTTGTACCACTTGCAAGTCTCTCGTCTCTCGTCACTTGTCCGAGTCTCCTTACATTTGTCGCTTAATTTCCCTTTACCAGTCAGTCATGGAGGAGTTACAGAACAAGCATAGGCAGGAGCAGAAAGATCTTCGGTCACGAGTTACGCAGAAGAAAAATTCTGCAACCAAGAAAACGCGTAAGGGCGTCAACGATGAGTGTGCAAACCTCGAAAAGCAACTCAAGAAGCAGCAAGAGCTCGAGCTCTCAGCGCTGAATGGCAGTCAGGAAGCAGAGATATCCAGTACTGGAGAAGACCTTGCGGGAAACTCAGAAGAGTACGTTCCGAATGTTGAAGACCTTGATGAGTCAACAAGGACTCCACATTTGTCACCTGTAGCAGCGGCACCTGATCACACCAAGAAGCCAAACCGTCAAAAAGTCAGATTAGCCAGACGGGCTGCTGAACAGGAAGTGGCAGCAGTACAAGCTGCCAAAGAAGCCTCCCATTTACCAAATCTTCGCGAAAAGGAGCGAGAAGTAATGCGAACAGCATATACTTCACGTGGTCTCAAAGAGAGAGAAATACGATCTGACGGCCATTGCTTGTATGCTGCAGTTGCGGACCAGCTGATCGACTCTGACATTGGCTTGAAGCCAAGAATTGATGTTGATACTGTGGACTTCAATCAAGAATCTTCAAATCTTGGCTACCAGGTTACGCGACAGGTAACAGCAAACTATATATCGAAGAACCCAGATGACTTTGCGCCATTCGTGGAAGAGCCACTAGAGGAGTACATCAAAAGGATTCGCGACACTGGTGAGTGGGGAGGACATCTTGAATTGTTAGCATTGGCGAGAGCGTATGGTGTCAACATCAATGTACTGCAAGGTGATGGTAAGGTCGAAGAGATAGAGTGCGGGTCAGAAAAGACTACCAACACACTCTGGCTTGCCTACTATCGCCACAATTTCGGACTAGGAGAGCACTATAACTCCTTACGCCGTACAACTCCAGGGTAATCATACCTACTCCGTTCATCCTCATTCTTTTGCTGCAATTGGGCCATCATGCCGCTTTATCCAAATGTGCTTAGACGTCTCGCCTGTGCCTCCAAATGCTGACCCAATCGGTTCCTTTCCCAATCGCATGCGTGCGTGCGGGCTGCCAATGCGCTATTCGCTCCAAGCCCTCGGCACTTGGCTCTCCCAAAGTGCCTTCCTTCACGCGACCATCTTCATCATATGGGATGTTTTTGCCAGGATGACCGAGATGCTCGACATACACTTGAGGTGGTAACGCATACGGAGGCCCACCAGTCTTGGGGTCTTTGTACGTCGGAAATTCAATACAGATTAAATTACCTGAAGGAGGCCGGGCCAGAAGCTGTGAAAGACGAAGTGCCCACATCGAACGCAGACCTGGTGGAAGAGCCGAGAGAAACTGCAGGCTTGTTATTAATTGACTCCTTGCAGGTCTACAGCGCAATCCATAGTGCGGTACCGGTCAAATGACTGGAGCTTTACCGTATAGTCATAGATGATATCGAACAACCCCCCCCCCTCGACGCCCTTGATCCAGTCGTCGCTGAAGAAATCACCATGAAGAAAACGGATGCGTCCACCGCCAGCTAATCCCTCCCTGGGCGGGTATTTGTGCCCGTTGGCCTTCTGCTCTTCAACACATCTCTTCACCGCGGTCTCGCTGACCTCGAGTCCATATGCATCATACCCGAAGCTTGCCAAGAGCAAGACATCGTATCCCCTCCCACATCCGGGTACCAGTGCTTTCTTGCGTCGTCTTTCCCCATGACAATCGTCTCTGAAGCACGAACCGAGTATCTCACGCTGGTCCTTGAGCATGTCTTCGAGGGCAGGATTGGGCAAGCCTTTGTCAAATGGCAAGAAGTCCCCCTTATCCCACAACGTAGACCAGCGCTCTGCGTGGTTCGATGTGTCTCCAGCAAAATGGGCTAGTAGTTTAGCTCTGTCGTCTGTTGGCGTTTGTGTCATGCTGTAATCACTTCAAATTTTCAGTCGATCTTCGAGGTATAAACGTGTACTGGGATTGCTAGGACATGTATAGCAGTGGGGATGGGGGGGTTTGAGCAGTTGAACGTCGAGTGGCATGGCTTAAGTGGTTCATTTTCCGGCTCCACGCTATGGCGTCATGTCTGGCGGGGGGCAGGACCGCTCGACATGCGTGTCGGCGACACTGACGACTCCACGAGTGCATCAGTAGTCCTGACGGCATATACACGATGATGTGACTTCGTTGAAAGCTTGGTGACCGCGAGGAACAAATACCTCATGCCGTAGAGCAAGCAGTACGAGTACTGGGCTGCAAACATAGGTACTCCCCACTGTACTGCACCACTGTCCCCCTGCGCTGCGATAACGATAAGGTACTAACTACTCGTATGCACTGGCACGACTGGGTTTCCGCGCACGCTAACTAAGGTACGACTAGAGTAGTTATCTTAGTGCCATTTTTAGCACACTAAACCCGATAATATCTGTCGCTAACCTTTCTAGGCTAGAGTGCGCGGAAACCAAGTGTGCGCGGAAATCCCGTGCATACGAGTACAATGCACCACGGGCTACCTACCTTATCTAACCTGGGGATATTTTGAGAAGCTCGAACGGTTATACCGGCACTTTGTCCCCCCAAAGTTATCTAACCACATCATCTCCTCACCGACTACCTTACTGCACCCAACACCGTGCATACGGAGGTCCCGTACGCATATACTGTACGCTATTCGCTATTCGCGATAATGTTTTTATTTCCTACTACTACTCGTCGTTCTGCATCGTTGTCCGCTTCTCATCCTTCTCGAGACAAGCTCTGTCCTACAACGTTACTGCTTGAAATGCTTGCACATTTGCCTCGACACGCCAGAAAACAGCCGATGGCTCGTAACTACGTACATGACCCGGTGACACTATGAGCATCAGGGCTGCAGATCTGCAGATGCTACGATATGGTAAATAGCAATCATATAACGTTTAATATCCTATACCTCTACTCTAACTAGCCTTATTTGATGGTCCTGTTGTACGCCTTATGGATCTAAAAGAATGCATCACAATATGGAGAACTGCAACGCTCAGGAAGCGCCACGAGATGATTCGGAATTACAGTCTCATCAGGTCGATAAGGAGACCAGACCTCAGGAGGACTTTCCACGCTCAAGCTCACTTTCAATCGTTGTACCTATCGACAATGCCAACGAAAAGCAAAAAGATGTGGAAGCGGCGGGGGTTACCACAGCCGCCTCGTCAATAGCCCCAGTGCCAGTAAAGGTGCCGAGATCAAAGCGTAGAGGCTTGTTTGGACGATTCTCGATACTCGCCGAGTAAGTGATTTGGCAGTCGTTTCCCCATGCTCTCAGCCCTTTAATAAGTCTGCATACGATGTTTCGGAAGCATGTCGAATTTTCATCTCCCTTTTCTTTCTCCTGATATATTATGAGGCTCAACTTTAGAATCCAAAAGGCATTGCTGACTCCGGAATTACAACAGGGTGGAAGAGCCGCAGCATTACCCAAGAGGAACCAAATGGTACATCACTTTTGTGATAGCAATGGCAGCTGTGGCAGCTCCGCTAGGAAGCGCCATTATCCTCCGTACGACTGTCCAGTATCTGACATTTTGTTGGACATGGGCTGACAGTCTTGGCAGCTGCCCTGCCTGACGTTGCAAAAGAATTCAATAGCACAGCGACAGTTACTAATCTTTCCGTTGCCTTTTATATGCTCAGCATGTCTATATTTCCTCTCTGGTGGTCGTCGTTTTCCGAGACTCTCGGCCGGCGCACAATATACCTTGTCTCTTTCGCTTTGTTCTTGTTGTGGAACATACTTGCTGCTGTATCGACTAATATAGCCATGCTAATTGTTATGCGCATACTCGGTGGAGGAGCCGCTGCTAGTGTTCAGGCAGTAGGTGCAGGCACAATCGCGGATATTTGGGAAGTCAAGGAGAGAGGGAATGCCATGGGAATGTTTTACCTTGGACCGCTATGTGGACCTCTTCTTGCTCCGATAATAGGAGGTGCCTTAGCACAAAAACTGGGATGGCGGAGTACGCAATGGTTTCTTGCCGGCTATGGTGGAGTGCTGTTGGTCTTCCTCTTTTTCGCATTGCCGGAAACATTAAAGGCTATCAAGCCTATACTGGATGAAGTTGAGGACACGACCCTCGGAGCATCAAGTAAAGTACCAGCTTTGAATAGGATTAGCTCACGGCAGATCATGAAACAAAAGGCGAAGAAGTGGCTCAAGATGGCGAAAAGAGTATTTATCGACCCTCTCAAGATCCTGCTGTACCTGCGGTTTCCAGCCATCGCTATAACCGTGTATTATGCCAGCATCACCTTTGGTAGCCTCTATATGCTGAACATCAGTCTTGAAACCACCTTCTCCAAGCCACCCTACAACTTCTCTACCATCATCGTCGGCTTGACCTATATCCCTAATTCCGTCGGCTACTTCCTCACTAGTCTGTTCGGAGGCAGATGGACCGACGCAATCATGGCCAGGGAAGCCAAGAAGGCAGGAAGATACGATGCAAAGGGTAAGTTGGTCTACCGGCCAGAGGATCGAATGCGAGAAAACGCATGGATTGCTGCATTCCTCTACCCCGGCGCCTTGATCTGGTACGGCTGGACAGCACAAAAGGGCATCTTCTGGGTCGTCCCTGTAAGCCCTCCTCCCTTCACCCCACTTACAAACCCCCCTTCCAACCCCCACTCCCCCCTTTCAAACCCAAATCCTAACAACCCCGGCTCCTGCAGCTCATCGCCAACTTCTTCTTCGGCGTCGGCAGCATGCTCATCTTCGCCATGGCGACCACCATGCTAACGGAATTCATGCCCAAGCGCGCCTCCTCGGGCGTCGCCGCCAATAATTTCGTCCGCAACATCTGCTCCTGCGTCGGCGCGATCATTGCCGAGCCGCTCATCGCCGCGATTGGGAATGGATGGCTGTTTACGGGCATTGGAGTGCTGGCGGCAGCGAGCAGTGCGGTTATTTGGGCAATGAGAAGGTTTGGGCCGGCGTGGAGGGAGCGCATGGATAGGGAGATGGGGTAGGGTGTGGTGGTTGTGAAGAGGGGTATTAAGGGTTTGAAGAAGGTGCCTTGCCATGAATCAACGAATGCATTATGAGGAGCGTTTGATATTACGAAGTTTATCCGTACATTGATTTCCACGAGGTCTTCCGATATCAAAAAGTTGAACTCTACCTATATTCCCGCATCCCAACTTCCCATCCCAGAATCCCCACCTACCTTGCTCGCTCTTGAAACACATCCACGTCCACATCCATCCTCGAACCAGCTCTACCTGTCGTTGCGATTTTCACTTCGACGGGTATATGATTTGTTTGTTTGTTTACATACTTACATACTTACCTACTTACCTAGTAGCCAGGTACTCCGTACCGCAACCGAATAAACAGGATGCCCCTCCTTCACTCCATGTACTGTAACCCCTCGTGTCGTGTTAACAAGTCAGAAGCTAGAACCAACTTCTAGCAACTCCCGCCTTGGTGCTTACCACCGGTTGAGATATCTTCCTGCGCGTGGAAGAGGTTTGATGTTGGGGGGTCTTTTGGTGGTGATGGTGGTGGTGGTGGTGATGGGATTTGATGGGGTGGGAGGATTTGGAAGGGGTGGGAGGATTTGGAAGGGGGTGGTGTGGTTGGTGTTGGTTTGATGTACAAGTTTGATTTATAGCATGCATGCTATAGAACTGACGATGAAACAGTCGTACAGTCGTAAGGACAAAATATCCATGCTCTCTCTATGTGACCGAACATGACGAATACATAAAGTCGTTGAACACATCAGGAGTACAAATGGTATTACAGTATGCCGCCCATAATACAAAACACATTCAACTCGCCGTCCGTTCTGATCTCTTTTGCTTTCTCTTCTTCGCCACCCCGATAGTCAAGGCAAGCAGAAAGCTGAGACGAACAAGACGAAGAGAAAAAACAAAAACAGCCAAAGAGGCAGAACACACATCTCACATCCCCTACCCATATCAAAACGCAAAAATCCCTTTCAACATCCCCTTGACCCCGCCCCTCCTCTCCCTAGGCGGACTCCTCTCCCTCTCCCGCCTGGCCCTACGCTCCCGCCTCTCCACCTCTTCTGCCTCGCTAAGTTCCCTGAGTCTCTTCTTCAACTCCTCTTTCTCCGCCCTTCTCTTCCTGCGCTCCTCGTCTTCTTCAGGGGTGCGGGTGGGGGGTTTGTCACTGCTACGTCTCTCGCTGCGGTGCGTGGTGCTTCTTCTGGAGAGTTTGGGGCGCTCGCTGGGTTGCGGCTGGTTTGAGTACGTGGGGGGTGGGCGCTCCGTGGCGGATTTGGAGAGGGTGGGTCTCGAGGGCTTTGGTTCTGAGGGTCTTGCTTCTGGTTCTTTTTCTCGGGAGGTTCTGCTACGCCGGCTGGTTTCGGAGCGGCTTAGTTTCGGGCGGTCTGTTTCTGATCTTCGCGACTTGGGCCGCTCTTTCTCTGCCGCACTCGCCTCAGTCACCGTTCGCGAACTTCGCTTTCTCCGCTCCTTTTCTCTCTCCTTTTCCTTGGGCGGCTCCATAACCCCCTTTGATGTACTTGCGCTAACGTCACTTTCTCTCCTTTTCATCTCAGGCCTAGAAGCTGTCTCGTTGCTTTTCGTACTCGATTTACTGTAGCGGCGTTCACGCTCCCAGCCCGTGCGTCTACGACGGCGCTTTTCGGATGTTGGGGAGGGAGGTACGGCACCAACCGCAGAAGGTTCTTCGGGGATGACAGAGTCGGTGGTTATGGGCGGATCTGGGGCAGGAGGAGGGATATCGTCTGCTGGTGTGGGTTCTGGTCGTGGGTCTGACGGAGCTGACTCTGTCGCTGCGGGAGTGGGGTCTGCAGGGAGATCGGAAGCGGGATCTTCGGTGGGTGCGGGAGCTGGATCTTCAGCAGGAGGGGGAGCTGGATCTTCAGCAGGAAGGGGAGCGGGCTCGTCAGCAGGAAGGGGAGCGGGCTCGTCGGCAGGAGGGGGAGCGGGCTCGTCGGCAGGAGGGGGAGCGGGCTCGTCGGCACGAGGAGGAGCTGGCTCTTCGGTGGGAGCAGGAGTAGTCGCCGGAGGTGGATCTGCAGGAGTTTCTCCTGACGACGGTTCGGCTGTTATTGCTGAAGGCGGTTCTGTAGCCTCTGTACTGGCTTCTGTCGTTGCTGGGGTTAATTCTGCGGATGGCTCTGTGGTGGCTTCGTCTGTCGTACTAGGAGCTGTATCTGGGGCAGGATCCGAGGCAGCTCCGTTGACGGCTGGAGATTCTTCAGGAGCTTCTTCTGGAGTCGCTGATTCAGTGCTTTCCGCGGGAGGTGCTTCGCTTTTCACTTCTTGTGGAGGTTCAGCAGCAGCTTGGTCAGGCTCAGCCGGAGGAGCTGGATTAGAGGCTTCAGCGTCATCAGCAGGTTTTGCGTTCTCGGTGGTTGCAGGTTCTTCAACTGGTGCTGCATCCTCAACCGAAGCGGGTTCGCTCGTGGGAGCCGCCTCCTCTGCCGGTGCGATCTCATCTTTGGGAGCATCCTCGACCTTGGGAATCTCCTCTTTGGGCAGATCTTCAACTGGCGCGGCAGGCTCGGTTGAACTCGGTTCTGCAGCGGCTTCCGTCTCGCCCCCATCATTATCCCCTGTTGGTGGTTCTTCGTTTGGGATGGCTGCCTCTATTTTCTCTGCTGATGGTTCTTCTTCGACTGATTTATCTGCAGCGGGCTGCGCGGCGTCTGGCTGTGGGGCTGCGTCTTGTTGCCAAGTTCCGGGCATCTCCTCGGGTGGCGAGCTCTCTGCTGCAGGCTCTGGGCTTGTTTCATCTGCTGCAAGCTCTGGCTCGGTAGATGCAGCGTCTTTGTTCTCGCCCTCAACTGCACTTACGTCGGTTGGTGTGCTCTCAGAAGGTGAAGCGTCTGCTGAAGTAGCATCTGCCGGTAGATTATCTGCGGCAGGTGCCTCCGAATGTGCCTCGTCTGGGTTTCCCTCCGCTGCAGGGATTTCGGCTGGAGTAACATCAACTGAAGGAGCGTCGGTCGTTGATTCGGCTGGTGGAGCATCTGCTGGCTGTTCTTCTGCCAGTTTCTCTTCTGCCGGCTTCTCTTCTGCTGGCGGAGTATCCTCTGGTGGAGCATCTGCTGACTTGTCTTCTGCCTGCTTGTCTTCTGCTGGCGCAGCGTCTGCGGGAGCTGATTCAGCTGGAGGTTGTTCTGTCGAGGGAGGATTAGCCGGGGTCTCCTTGACAATAGGAGGAGCCTCGGTTGGAGGGGGTTCGGTCGGAGCGGCATTGACAGGAGCAGCGTCGGCTGGAGGAGGATCAGGTGCTGCAGGGGGGGCAGCCTTTCCCTTTGACTTCTTCAACGGCTTTTCCGGCTTTTCTGACCTCTTCTTGCTTGAGTTGCCCTTTGTCGATTTTTTGTTCTTAGATTTGTTCGACTTGCTCTTGTCTGCAGTAGGAGGTTCTGGTGCAGCGGGCGGTGGTGCATCTTCAACTGGTGGCGTAGAGTCATCTACTTTCGCTGGCTCTGCCGGAGCTTCCGCGGGTGAAGACTCTGTCGCGGCTGGATCAGAAGAGGGTTCTGCCATAGGTGGGTTAGAGGGGGGGTCCGTAGGGGGTATCTCCTCTGGTGCTGGTTCTGATGGCGCTGGAGGGTCAGAACTCGCTTCTGGTGTCTCAGCATCGGCTGGTGGAGCCTCTTCCTATACTGTATTAGTTATTCTGCTATCATCTGGAAGCCAAGGCCTAGCTTACGCCATTTGCCTCTTTCACCCCTGCCCCGTTGCTTTCAGCAGCTGCCTCAGTTGGCGTAGTTTCAGCTTCCTTCGGTTCGCCTGCGGTACTATCAACGCTGACAGGTGTTTCTTCCGCAGGCGCATCGTCATTCGCTTTGGGAACAGCTTCTTGCGAGTCAGAAGGCTCACTTGTTTCAGGCGGAGGCTCAGTAGTGCTTTCGTCTGAATTTGAAGGGCCATCATCGACAACTGCTACGTCACTCGCTGCACCTTCTCCATCTGGGGGATTGCTTTCCTCTAGAGTGAAATTAGTAAACAACATTCCTCACCCGTATATCCCGGTTGAATTTAATGAAAGTACGTACCTGGTGCAGTTTCTGGCGTACCATCAGCGGCAGGGGGCTCTCCATCTTGCGTGTTTGCTACGCCTTCACTGGCATTGCCCTCAGCAGGCTCTTCTGGAGGTGGGGCAGGAGGTTGAGGTTGATGTATCGTGTAACAAGGAACATTGGTAAACTGTAAATTTGCACGGTCAAATGTCTGGTAGTAAAACATAGGAGGCTTATGGTAGGAGAAAGCCATTTTGAGGTAGGATATGAAGGAAATGGTACCTCGGGTTTATCCCATGACGGAGACGGAGACCATTGCTCCCTCTTATTCTTCCTGTTACCCATGTCGAATCACTACCAATCGATTGGGTAATGTGGGATAAGCGAATAATCGGAGGAAACGAATCTCACTCGTCTCGTAAAAATGAGAATAGCAAATCATTATAAGCAACGTCTCGATAGGACCAAGCAAGCTGTATGACATAGATCGAAAGCAGAAAGAAAGGCAGCATATCCGGCTCTCCCAACAAAGCCACATGGTCCACGGAGACGAGGGAGAAAGGGTCGTCCATCACCCTCTTCATAGAATTACCGTCTTGGGTCGTGGAAACCCATGCTGGATTTAGCCAATGATAAACGGACAATGGCTCACTGGTGCCACGTCAAAAAAGAGTTTCAGTAAGTGTATGTAGCCGGCACGCAATCTGGTTACGATGCATGGTCGTGGTGATACCGTTTACTAGGAGTACATTAGCATTGGCTTCTTGCATGACGAAAAGTCCTGTGAGTGGTGCCTTACTCTTCCACTTTGGTGTCCGGTTTAATCCTATTGCTGCCCAAAGTCCTTATGCATGCAGTAGCGCTCCATGGCTGTGAGATGACCTCAACATTGGGACACTGATCCAATATCTGCCTGAAGACATTGATGACAAGTAATAGAAAGCTGCAGAAGAGCAGATAGGGACAATGTGAGGCTGTCCTTGGGATGGAAGAACATGTCGTTGCCATTCGTCAGTACCAGAACTAGGGCTAGACCCCACAAAGGATGTTCCCGTTGGTCCCGCATTCCCCGCTGCTCCCCCTGCAGCTCTACAACTGAGTGCCGCCTCGTGGATATCTCAACAAAGAATGAAGAACCATGGGTGTCTCTATGACTTCTTTTCTAGGCCTTGGTCTACAAACCTAGGGTTTGAGAGCCTCGAGTCTTGTCTTCGCGTTTTGCGTTTCGAAGGACATGGACCCAAGAAGTGTCACACAGCAAACATCGAGATCTATCTAATAATGGTAGCTTCATCTCATATCATGAATGGCAGCTGAAGGGGTTTGTAGCACGGTTTGCGGTGGTCTCTTCTTCCCAGATGATGGCTGTATCACTATACATGGTATGTACTTATAGTCTCAACGAATGATCTGTTCGGAAACATTGATATGCTGTTCAATGATATCAGAGTGATGAGCTTACCATTCTAATTCAGAAGATTTCTACAAAGACATACATCGGCTATTAGACTATACAGCGAGCATTCAATAACAGAACAAGACATATGCTTTAAGTATATTTTGACGTTTCGCAACATCAATGAAGTTGTGGTCACGAATTCAAGGAATTGAAGCAATTTATCCAAACACAGATTATAGGTACGGGTATGAAAATGTAATCGAAGGCTTCGGAAACGCAATACTCAATATACTAATTACATAGGCCTTTATATACCAGACCCGAACGTCAAGCCGCAGCCAGCTTGTTGATCCAGGCGGCGAGTCGGTAACCACCCTTTGCAATCTGTTGTTCAATCAAAGGCTTCGCGCCCGTGTAGTATGACCCACTCAACTCCTGGTTGGTTTCGTCATGTAGGAGAACGTACTTGCAGTTGATTGCATTAGCATCTTGAGCCCAGGAAAGGGCACAGGTGCTAGCGGTGGTGATATCAGCGCAAGCTATCCACGAGGCCTTCTGCGAGCTGTAGGTTCCGTTGTCGATGCGTGATATCAACGTCTTTGACCATGCGGTGTATTCAGCTACGGTGGCGCCGCCTGCTGCTTTCTCAACCATTTGTGTATCCCAGCAATGGTGTAGATTGGTGGTAGCGCCGTTCCAGAGAGTAACAATGTCGTTCCCACCCAGTTTCTCTCCCTCATCGTGCAATGGCTGAGTAATGTCTCCAAAGAAGTGAATCAAGAACTCGAGGGACTGCTTCCGGGCTGCGGAAGATGCGCTGGTGTCTTGAACTCGGGTGGTCTAGCACATATGTTCTCATTAATTCTCTTTTTCCTGGGAAAGTAACGAAGTCAAGGAGCGGAAGTGAAACCTACATAGTTGGCAATTGCCAACACAATACATCCACCCGTACCGCAATCACGGTTGAGATCTACGGAACAGGAAGTAGGGGGACTGTCCGCCTGCACGGAGGTCAACAGTGATCATAGCATACTAAACGAAGGGTACAAACAGCGTCAATGAAGTGGAAAGGGCGACTGAAACTTCCGGCACTGGTGTAGCGATAGCTGTCTGGTTCACTAGCCACTGAAGCCATCGTGACTCCAGATCCAAGGATCTTCGAAACCCATGTTTTCGCCGTGGGTGTAAGATAGTTGTCGGCGATGAGTGCAACTGTCGCATGACCAGACGCACCCCATGCGAGAGCTCCAGGCGAGCAGGCAAGTAGCGCCAATGCGGTGGAGGTGAATGAACGCATGACAAGAGACTGTCGAGACTCTTGGATGCGGTAGATTATGGACTTTATGTAGATAGCGATAGAGAAAAATGGCTGTTTACAGAGAAATAACGCTGTTCATATATCTTTCCTGGTACACCTGGATTTCACACTATCAAACACTTGCCCGGATACTCGACTGTAGAAGCGCATAACAAGTTTGCATACGTTTAGTACCCCGTGATTCGGTCAGGTGGTTGGATGACTTGAAGACATTGCTCGTTGATTACCACCCTGTCTGTCCGCCCCGTGCTCGCACAATCACGGTGCTAGTTGAAGCCGGCTGATGAAGGTCTATAGAGTATTGGGTAAGATCATCGACGGACAACATGGGTTTCTCGTTCAAACACCCCGAAAAAGAAGGATAGAAGCAGTATTGGTTGGGAATTGAAATCGTGGTAGAGTAGATTGTTACCGCGATACTCCCTAATCCAGGTACATCCCGAGGTGGCTGCGCGCGAAACTCCTGATTTCCTAGCAGCGTGGTAGAAAGGGTTCAATGTGAGTGGACGAATGCTTATAACGGCTAAGATTGTACGCATGTTAAAGGTGAGCCAATAGATTGACCGTCAAGGCGATCTCGCTAAAGGAAGCGGAGGGACGCGCTTGAAATGGAAGGTACCCTACACGGTATATTGTTCCTTCTAGTACAGCTACATGGTGGGTGTGGAAGGTTCGGTTAAAGAACTTCAAGGCAAACCGTTACTTCCTTTCTTAAACAGGATGGTTCTATCTAATGCAAGACACGCCTTCTCTACACAAACTAAGATTACTTCTATGGCTGAGATTGGCGGCCTGCCAAATTGAGCAACCACGCCTTGTCCTATGTACAGCGAATGAAATAGAAGAAAAAGTGTGGAAGCACTATCGTGCTGTAGTTGTGACCGTGACTGTTTCTGTGACGGTCGCAGGGCCTACTCCTCCCGGAGAGACAAACGTTATGCTAGAGCCGGTGGCTGTTGGAGCTGATGTCGACGCCGGCTCTGGTATTACCGCGACTGGAGTTGTTGAAAGCGCAGAGTTTATGGTTGGACGTCCAGGGGATGACAATGTTTCACTGGGAAACGAGATGACCACTGGCGTGTGTGACGACGTCGTCGATGGTACTTGAGTTAAAGATGGTTTTGCCGACTCGGTGCTCTTTGGTGGAGTTGTAGGAGTAGATGTAGACGCTGTGCTGGTAAGGCTAGATGCTGTTGTTGCAGTTGTCGACACGCTTGGGGTAGTTGACGGTGCTTGAGCGGGACCAACAGGAATTTCTAGTGAGCTCTGTGTTGCACTTGGCACGCTCGATGTCCCTTGAGTCCCACTTAGAGCACTTGAGCCAGGTGCTTGCGAATTTGTTCTGGATGCTGGTCCTGTAGTACTGGAATTAGAGCCAGGGGAAGCCCCCAAACCTAGCTTTGCGTTGGCGTCACTAGGCGTTGCGCACTGAACACCGATCCCTGTTACTCCAGCTGATAGCGGAAGTGCAAAGCATCTTTGACCTTGAGGACATGCAGTCATTACATACTTGCCGTCAGAACCACATTGAGCAGGCTGTTCGTTTATGCAAGCAGAAGCCTGCTTGTTGTTTGAGGCATCACAGGAGGACTGAGGAGTCATCGTCTCGAAGATGGCATTGTATCCAAGCGCCATTGCTATATTGCCATCCTGCGCATCCGGGGTGTTAGTGAGTGCTGGTGGCCTAGATTGGCTAGACGTGGTTGCGGAGTTTGTTGAAGTCGGCTTTGTTGTCGACGACGGCACTGAAAGGCCCAAGCTCACGCTGACTGAAGTAGGGTTGGTCGTTGTTGTTTGGGTGCTTAAGCCGTTGGAAGATTGTGGCGATACGGCTTTTGGACTCGTTCTCGCAGTCGCGGACGATGTCGACAACGGTAGACTCTGACTTGGTGTAATTTGGAATGTGGTGGCGGTTGATGTTGTAGGCGCTTGGCTCGTCCTTGGGTTCTGGCTACCGATCCCAGTTCCCAGCGTAAAAGACCTCGAGAATGAAAGCATGGTGCTAAAAGTCGATGAATTGGCTTCCTTGGAGGCTCTAACAGCCCCAGTGGCGGATGAAGAGAGTGCTAGCGGCGATGTGGTAGATGTGGAGGGGTTGACGGTTGATATAGTAGCTGCTCCTGGACCATCCCCAAACGCTGGTACACTGCCGACTTGCTTTGAGGTTGCAACGCTTGTGCTCTGGTCTTGCGAGGTCGAAGTGAGATACGGTTTGCTCGATGGCAGCGGTACTGCAGCTGATGTCGATGTATGAGAGGATGTAGAGGCAGCAACTGAAAAAGACTGTCTCGTTTGGGTGGTGAAAGTACTGGGATCTATGGTAGCTGCTCCAGGCCCGTCTCCAAACGCAGGTACACTACCAACTTGCTTTGAAATAGATTCAGAGGATGTTGTAGAATCCGACACTGCCTTAAGTGGCCGACTTGACGTTGAAAGCTTTGAGGAAGTGGTTGAGATTTGAGGTTGTAATTGAGCGACAGAAACCGAGGACTGGTTAAATGATCGGACCTGTCTGTCAGACCTTCTTCGAGTTAGCTGTGTCTGAGATCTAAATGGGATACCGTGACTTACGGAACATATGGACCATTACGGCGAACCAGACCTGCTGTGGCCACATCAGAAAGTACTGCCAGCAGTGTGAAGAGTTTTGGTTGCATGGTGGAGTATTGTATTCACAGCAATAAAGATGTGAGAAGACAAGTGTAGAAGAAAAGAAAGTAGAGAGCTTTAATTAATAATATGGTAAGAAGAATTTACGACAGCTGAATGAGAGGGATTATTTGACAAACAAAGAATGGGGTTGGGCTACAAAGAAGCAGCAGAAATCTATAGAACGAGAAAGAAGAGTCAAAGAAAGATGCAAAGGGGATCAATAGGTATTGTAGTCTTTATAGGATCACACAAGCCATTGCTCATACTAACCCTAAAACATCAGCATGAATATAGGGTAACAGAAACCAAGACAATCTCGTCGAGAGAAAGTCTTCACTCAGCGGTACCTGCTACATGCCTTTCCAAACAGTGGCCATTATTATTGTACAATGACATTCTAGGGATTCGTATGTTTCGCGTTGTGGTAGCAAGAGCTCAAACTCACTCGAATGAAGCTGTGAAGAAGCTCGGGCGGCTCCGTTGCGTGGTTTCAGATTTCTCATGCGCGTTTCGGCGTTGTCATTGGTCCTCCCAGATGGTGTCCTACACTTAAGAAAAATCCACTGGCTGATAAAATATTCTCCCACGCGTCCTTTCTGCATGAAAATAGTATCAATGTCCCCACCTTTAATTTTTGCGTCTATTGATTTGGGCATCTAATGACCCAAATCTTCGTTCATAGCTGGACTGAGTCACCATCAGCCACTAAGTACGCGCGGAATAGTAATGGTCATCTTTCTCTCAAGCTTCCTCTGGTTGGATGAACAACCTCGACGCTGTAGCACTATCGAGCTGCTTAGTTCTATAATCTTAAGAGCAACCGATATTGTAGGCAGTGGTCGTGTCTTGTGCTGGTAGGTACCGCAGCGGTATTGATCCTCGAGCCTTTCAACACCCACTGAATATCAAGGAGCCATCCCAAGGCCGAGGCAATTCAAACAGGATCATCGACATAGTCAGGCCTAGCTTGGGGCTGTCCGGGTTCGACTAGTAAAGACCTTCGCTTGTTCTCCATTTGAGCCACCCAAAGAGCTGATCCAGCCGCGGTTGTGAGAAGGAACATCATACTGAAAACAGGAACGAGTTGCAGAAGTAAAGCTATGGTCCCAAACCATGTATACCGCAGTTTCCGCTGTTTGATGAAGGCGTTCCTCTCTTTCTTTGTAAACCCTAGTAATTTGAAATACCTCCAGTGTTGGAATGGTCCGGCTCGATACCCAGTCAGAATCAGGAAAATGGGCGTCCCGGCTACAGGTATTAGATTTAATGGAAGGAATATAATGAATTCAAGGATTTGGCGGAAGGAGAACGGCGAGTACACCGTAGATTCTGTAGGTTTCCCCAGTTGTTTCACTGGGTCACCAGCCTCAGGGTCAATGGTACGCGAACTGGCGACAAGATCTTGGTATCCTTCGTTGACCAGAACAGCATCGAACACATCGACCAGGCACTCGTCGACAAAGAATGCTTCGAACAACAACGCTACTATAGCGGCACCTTCTCCTAGAACTAAGAAAGCCCCATTGATCCAGGCTAGGGGCCCATGGAATATTGCCAGAAAAGCTACCTGAGGGAGGTATGTCCACATGAAGAGGTTCGTCAATACGAAGAGTGACAGCAGGAAGCCCGGGAGGAGGCGGGCTCGAAGTAAAGGGTAGAGGAAGGGATGAGCGAAGAAGTAGTAAACTCCCTAACCCGGTAAGCGCAGGCATCGTGAGGTTCAATGTAGCCATGCCTTGAAGGGGTAAAGCCATGAAGCAGTAGACACCATTTTGATAGGTTTACCGATTGAACGGAGACTCAGACTGTGGGGTGGAGCCATCGGCGGGCCTGATCCTCGTCCTCGTCCTCGTACTTCCTCAGAACTGAACAGATTTCTCTGATGCCCGACTGTACTACAGTACACTATTTGCAGAATGCTAGGTATTAAGGTCTGTAACTGTTGAAGGCATGCCGGTTGCGACTCTGTTTCCACCCCAGTTGCTGGTTTCTTCGATGACGGTCCCCAAGTCCCACAGACTATTAGTATGATATCCGTGGATTGATAATAATCGGAAGGGAATCAAGAGTGCTCGCATTGGTGCTTGCAGATCTAAGGTACTCGTCAGTACTCCATACAGTATACTTCACTTCTCAGGCAACTAGTGTCGGATATTCTAACCCTTTTTCCGAACCGCCATTCGGGGTTTCCTAACTTAGTTTCGCGCATGACAGTGATGAGTAAGGATTGAGACCAACGATAACTTGCTGATCTTGCTCGTCTTTCCGATATGCCAGAGACAAGATTCGACCCTGCCTCATCTAACTGTTCCAAACTGTGGCAGTACTGGGTTGGCGAATGTCCAGCTTGCGGCTTCAAGGAGCGGCTAGCGGGACGGAGGACGCCCGGACGGGACGATGAGCTTTGACCGATAAAGCCAGTGGATGCGGCCGTACAAAAGCTGTGATTGACAGAGCCCTCTGCGGCGGAGACTCGCAGGCGACGAAGGCTTTGGACGGCGAGAAGCCAGAAGCTTGGTATGCTTAGGGCACAAATTAAAGGCATCCTGCAACGACGAGAAAAGCCGAGAAGACGAAGGGAAACCAAGGGCATAATGATAGAGAGTCTGATGCACATAGTATTGGATCTTGAGCACCTCCAAGGCCCACGGTGACGCCCGCCAGTCCCAAGCCTTCGCTGAACGCGATTCCTTACAAAGCGTCGACTCTATAGAGCTGATCCCTCCGCGGTGCTCTCCTCAGGCGCGGTCTCTAAGGACGACTTTGACCGCAGGCAGGGCGTATACAACCAGACGATGGGTTCGGTGAAGGGGTGAATGGCGAAAGTGGTTAGCGCGGAGGGCTTGAAGAGGGAGGGCCGGAGATGAAGGCGCAGGGCAGTTGAGGGATCATGGATTGAGTCGTACGTGATTTACTTGAGTTTTTTCTTCTCCTTCCAAACCTCCCGGTAAGGTTTGCTTAAGGCCTTTCTACTTCATTCTCATATCCACCTTTTCCATGTCCATTCTATAAACCCCTCTCCCTTCAACTACACAAAACTCACTCAAAACGCTCAAGACACTGTTACTGTCAAAGCATAGCTTGACATGACATGACTTCTTATCACATAGTATTACGATCAATACATATTGCTCCAAGAGTCGCACGAAGACCCAACGACTTATCCCACCAAAACCCCTCACAATCCCAATACCTCATCTATCCCAACAAACATCAATAACATACTCAGACAATCGGCACACCACAAATCCTTACAAACCACCACCTTTAGGCACTCTCAACTGAACCCCAAAAAGCACAATCCCCTCCGCAAATCCTCCAACCCGCAAACCCCCACCACAACCACCACCGTAAACCATCCCTTTCCACACACCCCAAAGACCAGAGTCAAACACCTCTCCTAACCTTTAACATAACACCAGCTCAGAACCCTCAGTGCACGAGTGATCTCAGCCTCGCCCGCTATCTTGGCAAACGGTTCTCGCAATAATACTTGTCAGAGCCATCGTATAACGCGTTCAGGGGTTGCACAACTGCGGAGAAAGTATTGAAGATTGATCCGTTGGACGAGAAGCGTTATCTTCCCTTGAAGATGGGAATAGTCGATGGGGTTTCTTTAGGGAGGTAGTTATAGGGGGGATTTGGGAAGAAGGTTGATGCATTCAGCGGGCGTTTTGGAGGATTGAGACTTGTGACAGAAGATTTGTGGAACAATTATTATTATTTGAAATAGGGTGGCCTGAGGGTCTTGAGAGATATGGGGGAGCTGGTTAGGATCATGCTACTCCAGGTGTTCGATTACTCGATTCCAGTGGCTATTTGTCGATAGCGTGGTATGAGGGTCTAGCGAGATATGGGAGAGCTGATTAGAGTTATGCTACTCCAGCCTTCAGGTGTTCGATTACCCGATTATTCTTACAGCAAAATGCTTGCAAACAATCTCAATTTGATAGTTATTCTATTCCAAGAAAACAAGAGATCCATTCGTCCACTTGGGTATCTCTACAGAGACCAATTATTATATGCTGACTTCCCCCCCCCTTCTGGTGGATGACATCATACCTCTCAATCAACTTTATTCCCATGCTACCCAGCTACCAGTTACAAGTTACGAGTGCCCCCATCAAATCCCCCACCTGACCAGGAACAACCTGACACATATCGTTGGGCGCAGGAATCTGAGGCGCCAAGACCACACATTGCACCGGCTTCGTCCAGCCAGGACAAGTCAGCGTACCCGCTTTGACATTACTTGCGCTGCGGTACAAACACCCAGTCATGCCATGAGTCCAGAATGCGGGGATTTGACCCGTGGGCAGGAACGCCCTGTTGCCAGTAAAGGGGCAATCCGCGATTGCAACAGGTTTCATTTTGTTGTCGCAGTAGTCCATCTGGGAAAGCGGATCCGATGCACTCCAGTCGTATACGCGGTATTGTTGGATAGGTGGATTGACAGAGTTGGAATTGTAGAACTCGATTACGATACCGGCTGATGGACCTGCGGGGGGGGCGGATGTCGACGAGCTTGGGGCGGGTGTCGACGAGCTTGAGGCGGGTGTCGACGAGCTTGGGGCGGTTGTGGTAGTTGGAGTTACGGAAGCACCCGTGGAGGCAGGCTGAGTCGTTGAAGTCGATGAACTGTTACGCGATGCCGCATATGCTTGAAGTTGAGCCATAAGCTCGATAGACCCAATTGAGCTTTGCGGCTTGGTTGGAGCCCTGTAGATGTCGACTTGTGTCAATGTTAGAAATGCGCAGACTTTAGACCCTTGGGATACCGTTGTGGATGAGCAGCACAGTGTCGAGGAACCGAATGTGGTAGTTGCAGCGCACGAATCTATTGTCGTGGCTGATCCTTTTACATTGCAACCCACTGTTGGAGTCGTCGCAGTTGCGCAAGACCACCATGGACCCGAAGAAGCGCAAGAGACAGTGGTAATTGTAGCCGTTGCGCTACTACATTTGTCCGAAGATTTAGTAATATCAGACTTCGGTGTCACAGTCGGTGTTGGTAGTTTGGGAGGTGGCGGAGGAGGAGGTGGCGGCGGCGGCGGCGGCGGCGGCGGTGGTGGTGGTGGTGGTGGTGGTGGTGGTGGAGGAGGAGGTGGAACAATCCCCTCAAGAACTACGGCTGGCGGAGGCGAATTGGTCGGCTTTTGCTTAGCATGTGAGGTCGCTGATTTAGCGGAAGAGAGCAGACTTGAGACGACTTTTGGCGGAAGTGCAGAAATGGTAGCCACAACGTCTGTTGTCGGGCCTTGCCTATCATTGGAAGGCACAGCAACAACGACGACCTCTGTTGTTGAGCCTCTTGCGTCGCTAGTTTGGATCACGGAAGTGATTGCACCCGCCCCAGACCGAGGACCGAGTTGGACAGAAAGCTGTGAATTAATAGCAGCCGCATTCGAGGTCATCGTCACCAGGCGAGGCGATCTCTTCTGTACAAGTGCTTTCGCTCCGCCATCTGGAGAATCGGTGACAATGACGCCGAGGGAAGCAGACGGATCTTGATAAGCAGGCGCTGCTCGACAGTTCACTATGAGAAGAAGGCTTACAACCAGCGACCAGCGTCCGGCCATATCGGCAACGGAGAAGGCGATGGTATGAGCCAGTAAAAGGGTGGATGGGAAAGGAATGAAGAGATATCGAGTACGACAAAACGTTGTTGATTGCTCTAAAAGGCACAAAAGGAACAGCTGCGCTTTGTTCAACTTTCAGTGCTATGATTTCAAGTATAAGAGGGCCGAGACAGGAGTGAACAAAAGAGCATTGCTAGTACATAGTGGAAAACTTATAGTAACACTCAAGCTTCAATATTAGTATTACACCAGTATAACAACAAAAATCCAGTAGTCTAACCTCTATAGCGAGAGTCTCATCGACGCTGAGGGTCGGTAGAACCCTAAAGACCAGCCGTTCATCTCGGAATGTAAGTAGATAATGAGATATTCCATGATCGGGCTCGGTGACAACCTTGGGTGGACATCTGAAACTTAGAACAGGGCATAATCCAACCATATTAGAGAGAAAGGAGCTAAAAGGCAAGATACATCCGAATGACCATGATTTCGGTCATTGTCAATTTCTCATTGGGGTAATCATGAACGGAGCGAGATAGTACAGTAGTAGTATGCGTAAAGTAGTGGTAGATATACCTTACTGCCACTAAGATATTGCCGCTGAGAACGGGGGCGGAGAAATATTGCGGGAGGGAGGCATGTTTGTATTGCCGCCTGAGAGCTTCAGTGCACATGGCAGTGGGATTTCACCCAGACCAGAGAAGTAAGGTTGTTTCGGTATAGAAGCGAAGACCAACGAATATTGTCTAAGGCAGCTAAGAGCCAGTGAGGCTCGCAGAGTAGGGTACTACTACTACTACTACTACTACTACTACTACTACTACTACTACTACTACTACTACTACTACTACTACTATTACTACTACTACTACTGTGTAGTGGGTAGGTACGTACTCAATAATAGCCCGAGGCAAGTAGGCATTCGGTGTTCTCTGCACAGAAGAAGCTTCTTCGTTAATCGTTGTTGATCTTCATCATCGAATTTGTGGTGCTGTTGAGAGAGGAAGGGTACTCTACCGAATCAATAATGATATTAGGAAAAAGGAACATGCCCTGACAAAACTTGTCAAGATTAAGGTAACCTTCCCGTCTTTCGGGCCGTGTATATAAAAATAAATGACTCTACACGCGCACGAAGCGATTATTTACGGAATATTCGATTTCCCACCCTAATTCTCTGCTACTCAGCACCAGTCGACGTCGAAAACACTGCAACGGAGACGGATTGTGTTCAAATCACCTTTGACGTCGACTTCTGCGCTTACCCACATTGGTTTCAGATTACGGAACGGAAGCACCTTACCTTCGAGTGCAAACTCATATTCCCTAGCTAGTATGTGGACCAGAAACAATACCTAATATAGGTATTTCTGTGAGAGAGATTGAACATCCCGCCCGTTCTTCTCTCTTGTTGGACCCGAATTCCTGTATAGAACACTCTGTACGAGCCTCTTATGATATTAGTGGTGTCTCATTAATGCAGGCTCATCTCCCTCAACACTCGTTGATTGTCTTGTGTCATTGCTCTATTCGTTCTTTTCACAGTGTCTACGGCCTGTAGGTGCTTTCTTTTACAGTTCCCACCGCTCGATGTTCGCCCTTTTTCAACCCGTTCTCTGACATCGTGCCATTTCTGCCAAATCATTGATATCCTCGATCGTCAGGCCATGCTTTCACTCACTAAAGTCTTATGTGCATGGCTGTTTTTGTGCACGCTCTCCACTCGGGTCGGAGCCTATTTCATCGATGATTCATGCAAACGATATCCCTCTTCAGGAGGACTCGTGGACAAAACCAACATCATAAAAGCTGCAATGAACGAGGCATTGCGAATGATGGTCCGCGCTAGTTTAACGATCAGGGAGGATGTGCGAATGGTACCCGAGAATTCGAGGTCAGAGTGCTTTTCAGGTGCCTCTCGGAATGATTTAAACGAGATCGCAAGTCAGTCCATACATGTCCGCAACAGAAGAGCGTATTCTAGCTATATCAAATACGCTCTAATGGCTCTATTCGTGTTCGACTAACATTACTGGTCATACCAGAGACATATGTAGTGGCTTACACGTCTCAGTATTGGAAATTGATTGATACTCCCGATCGAGACCATATCTCTATATTCTGTGGCGATTCAGCCTTCATTCCCATACCTGCAAAGTCACCATACGCTTGGATATGTCCCAAAACTGGTGTTTCCATTGAAGCCTCGACGCACGGAGGTGATAGCAATGCAAGAATGTGTGGAGACGCCGTATCTATGGCAATGACCGGGCGGGTGATGCCTCGCATGTTCGGAGACATCGTATGCGACGCGAAGTACCTTGTGCTCTGCGATCCAGCCCTGACTAGGGGTAGCTCGCCAGACTCAACAGAGAGTCAACCTGGGGTTGCAGCCATCAAGGCCTTGCCCGGAGATGCAGGGTTTTATGAGGGAAAACCAATTGAAAATGTCGCACTTGCAACTTGCCTTTCATTCACGTTAGTTCGCCAGGTCATGTTTTTAGCTCTACCGGGGTTCTGTCAGTGACTGTCACGAAGCTCTGTTGTCCTTTCAAACAACTGACGTTTTCACAGTTGACGACAGCGCCAATGCCCGCGTTGGCTGGGATCAGATCAGGTTCTTAGAGCCTCCTCAAGCAATGCGGAATGTCGATAGTTACGCCTATTACGCTCTCAGTATGTTTCACCTCTTACGTTACAAGGCCCCTTCTCCACACATAAGTTTTCAGTATCTGCCTTGATATCGTTAACCAAGCACCCTAGCCCAGCAAATCATGGCCGTCAGCATCCCTAATCCTGTGGAATGGCTCGTCGTTGACGGTAACTTGGTCTCCGTCGGCTTCTGCTTCATTGCCTCATTGGCTCCAAGTAATGTCGTTACCTGGGAACAAATTTATCCAGGTGTTGTACCATTTTATTGAGTCGCCTCACTTTCCCCCTCTATTCTACAGAAGAGACTGCAAAATTGGCGGATCTAAGGGACTGTCGCTTGTATACAAGAACTAGCGTCTGGTTCGTGCAAGCAATGTATATACTCAGCATGAATTGCTCCTAATGACCATCCAATCGGAACGCATCTTACCTGATGACTTGGACACCCTTTTTCTAATTTGCAAGCACTTCCGCTCCGCCTGACCCATGATATTCAGGACCCACTGACGTCCACGTGCCCTGCCGTTCAGGTCTGCCCCCTCGTCTGTGAGATCTCTGACCACGAGTCAGAGGCTCCAAATGGTCAAACCGCTTCAACTCCCAGGTCATCCATCACCATAGGTATTATAGATTTCTAGTAACAGACACAATCATAATCATCAACAACATCTTCAAGATCAAGTATCGTATTTGCTCGGTGTCAACAGATCTAAATGCTGATTCGTGGCTGAATGGCACATTTGATCGGCTGAAAGGGCAAGATTTTTGATTTACGCTTCCTTGATGAGGAATGGAGGTGCTTGCAAACAAGGGAAAGGTGACAAAACGAAGGTTTTGTCCACTCGGGCTGATTGCTCGATAGGCAAATTCTATACGAATGATGGAACCAACCTAATATGTGGAATTGAAAGCCCTCGCGGTATAATCCTTCTGTCTCGCTCTTTACTATCATCGTCTTCTTTCAGTTGCCCACTGCTAAAGTGCAATCCGATCTTCCTCCTGCGTTCCCTCCAATCCTCTACTCGAAGTGCGCACCGTCATCCCCTTCCTCCCATCATCTGGTCCTCATTTCACATTTCAATAACATGTAGAAAGGAACGAGTGTGTCCAAGCAAAGACCATTTTGCAAGAAATTGTAAGGGGAGAAAGAACACTAAGGTATTTGGTTCTGATAGAGAGCAAGGGGAAAGTACCAGTGCTCGTGACTAAGATGACGTCATGATCTTCTCTTTTAACGTCTTTTAAAACATTGAAGCACGCTGCTTGGTTTGGATGTTTTTATCGATAGCTGACTTCTTCGTCGATTGTATTCAAAATATACTGATCAATTGAGGGCTCAAGATTGTAGCCACCAGGCTCATTGTTATTGTTAGATGGCTCTCAGACTGGCGATGACGGACAACTGGACGCTAGCCTACAGTAGCAAGCAACCTGAAAGATTGCGCCGGTTATCACGGATGATGGTTGAACTCAATGGGCCCGCGGGCACCAACAAAGTATACTAGTACATAACAGTCCTGCGGTTGACTCACAAGGGTTTTGGATTTGTAAGAAAATTCAGCATCAATTGAGGTATGTCCTCGATTGGATCTTCCAACTATGACTACTTGGGGGTACGGTGGACTACATATTGTCTCTTGCCTCACAAGAGTATGATATAGCGGTGTGTACTCCAAGCCCCATACGCTCAGGATGATTGCTGATTGATGGTGGTGGGAAAAGATCTGGTTCTTTGAAGCTATGCATTGCTACCCACAATAATATTCTTTCGTCGTCAGTACTGGTTAAGTTAACTTTGGAAAACTCTCTGCTATGGGTATAGACTTGGAGAAAGAAATTCGTAGCGGTCCTCGAAGCTCGGATTCGTCAAGCCAGCCACAACCAGAGAACAATACAGCAGAGCCTCAGGACGGCAGCACAGATGCTCAGGAGACGAAAGGACATGCTACTAACAATGACAGCCCAATGGCCTCCTTTCAGGGGATCGGAGAAGTTCTGAGTCGTACGAGATCTCGCACGTCATGTGTTGACCCAGGGCCTCCTCCAGACGGGGGTTTGCAAGCATGGACCCAAGTGATAATGGGTCATCTAACTGTCTTTAATACCTGGGGTTATATCAATTCTTTCGGTGTATTCCAAACTTACTATGTCACCATGCTCAAAGAACCACCGTCTGCTATTTCCTGGGTTGGATCGGTCCAGAGTTTTCTCTTGTTCTTCGTTGGAACATTTTCTGGCCGTGCCACCGACTACGGTCTTTTCAGGATCACTTTCATTGTCGGCTCGATCTTCCAGCTTCTGGGTGTTTTCATGACCTCCCTATCGACCAAATACTGGCATCTTTTTTTGGCACAGGGTATCTTAACCGGTCTGGGGAACGGTCTTGTATTTTGTCCTACCATCTCGATAGTGTCCACTTATTTTAGTCAGAAGAAGTCGTTGGCTCTTGGTCTTGTAGCCTCTGGGACTGCCACAGGAGGGCTAGTGTTCCCGATTATCGTTCAGCAACTTCTTCCGAAGATTGGATTCCCTTGGACCGTGCGAATTATTGGATTCGTAATGCTCGCTATCATGTGCGTTACTCTGACACTTACTAAGCCAAGACTGCCACCAAGGAAATCAGGACCTCTGGTAGAATGGGCCGCTTTCAAAGAGCTGCCGTACGCCCTATTCTCAATCGGTAAATGCTGCCACTCGAAGAGAGAAACCAATGCTGATGGGACATGTAGGCATGTTTTTGATATTTTTGGGACTGTACTTTGCATTTTACTACGTAGGTCCTCTGTCTTTCGAGCCTTTTAAGCCTATCCCTACTTATAGACTTCTAGATTGGCTCCTTTGGCCGCAACATTCTTGGCAATAGTGAACAAGAATCCATCAACAACCTTCTGATCTTGAATGGTGTTGGCTTGGTCGGCCGTCTAGTTCCAGCTCACCTTGCGGACCGGTATTTCGGTCCTTTTAACCTCCTGGTTCCTTTTGCATTGGTCTCCGGCATACTGCTTTACTCCTGGTCTGGTGTTTCTTCTAGTGGTGGTCTAGTAGGCTTTGCGGTGATCTATGGGCTTTTCTCGGCAGGGATACAGAGTTTATTCCCTGCAACACTGGTAAGTCTGACAACAGACTTAAGTAAGACGGGGGTGAGAATAGGCATGGTTTTCAGTGTCATAAGTTTCGCTTGTTTGACTGGACCGCCACTGGCAGGGGCATTAATACAGCAAGCAGGCGGACGCTATCTGTATGCTCAGATGTTTGCTGGCACAGTAACGATCTGTGGCTGCCTCACATTAGCTGCGGCAAGAATCGCAAAGACAGGAAGACATCTAAAAGTCCGAGTGTGATTGAAGGAGTTAAGGGGCTGGAGATCGACTAGAGGAGTAAGACCCTGTTAATGGTGCATATAGAAACGTTTAGAAAATTATATTATGGAACTTGGGCAAGGGTTTGGACGATTTTGGAATGTAGATGTTTTGAAGAAGTCGGAAGTGTGTCTAGAAATTTAGCATCTTGAATTGAAACAATTACACTCAACAAGGCCCAGAATCCGATGAGGGTTCACAAAATAGATGACGGTTTCCGCTATGAGGTACGGTTACCTGCTCTCGTACAACGGTACAACTACAGCCTCAATTTCTAGCGCGCTCGCTAGGCTGTAAATCTTACCATCTTACGGAATTAACCATCGACGATTCATATCCGGGTGCTGTCAACTTCCAAATCCTCAGCCAGATGTAGCTTTCATGCATTGTCGAGCACTATGCCCTCCTTACGGCAACGTACTAAGATTCAACGCCCAGATCGGTCTTCGCTATAGCCTCGAACAGTCGCGATGGGTGCGCGTTGGATACGACCACTCGTTTCAAACAAGGGCTGCGGCTGTAGAAAAGAAAGGCCCAGCTTTTGGGTCTTTGGAAAATCAAGTAGCGTGGGCAGATAAGAGGAGGAACGTCATCAAGACCAGGCTTGAGGATAATAAAGACATCTACATTGATGATCTGTCAGCGACACTTGAAGCCCACAGGGAGAGCAACAGAGCCTTGACCATACGGAGAGTCGAGACCGTTTTTGATGAACGTAGTCTGTCTTTCCTGAGGCCACTGTCTCTTGCTTTCCGAAAAGAATCCCCAGCAGAAGAACTTGAAAGTACGAACGTCCTTGGAGGTTCCGGCTCGCTAGACGGTTGTCAACAAGAAGGGAGCCAGCAGATCGTAGCAAGTGAAACCGACAGAAACGAAAGAGCTGGCGCCGGCACCGCTGACAATCTACATGCCAGTTCTGGGCCATTAAAAGCTTGGCAGCATTGGCCTGCAGATTCTGTTCAGTACAAAGATATTTTGGGAATCAAACCCAGCGATAAGGTCACCGAGCCTTCCGTGCTAGAGTATGTATCGCTGAGTCCTAGACCATGTAAATCATGGCTACTCAAGGGGAAAGTGCTGCCAGACGATCTCCAATGGCCCTGGCTTGCTTATGTGGAAGGCTACGAGGGGGACGGTCCTGAAAGGTTTGTTCACTCAATCATGGCAACAGTGTCAATTTTGATCTTTGAACTTAGGCTACAAAAAGAGATCAAAGCGTTTGAAACGTACACCAGACTCACCCCGTCAGAAAAGTCAGCTTCCGAGGCCGTCATCACGGATGTTGAAGCTATGGTCGAGCAAGCATTCCCCTCAAGTACACTGTCAGTGGTCGGTTCTCACCGCACTGGTCTTGCAACCCCAACGTCCGACATTGATTTCTCACTGTCTCCGCCATCCCAAGAGGAAGGAAGTCATAAATCACGAACCAAAATTAGAGAAGTCAGCCAGAAAATCCTTCGCGGACTACAAAGACACCTGCACAAATCCATGTCATTTCGAGAGGCCGAGTTAGTCTTTGGCAGTATACCGATCATTAGGGCTACACATTATCGCACAGGGCTAAAAGTCCAGATATCGACCCAATCTCCAGATCGATATGACCGCGATTTCACTGCAGCATACCTTGCAGAATTTCCTACACTCCGCCCTATATTCATCGTCCTTCGCTACGCACTTGAAATGCGCGGCTTGAATACCCCTTTCGAAGGCGGTCTGGGTTCCTATTCCATCTTTATGATGATTGTTGCTGCTCTCAAGCAAGCTAGCGGCCAACATGCTCGTGACGATCATGCCAACCATCTTCTTCATGTGCTGCACTTCTACTCCAGTGCAGATCTATATGATGTCGGCTTCTGTGTCGACCCACCTCGCACGTTTACAAAAGCAGGCAACAACCTGTTTCCCCTTAATCACCGCAAACCCTATTTGCTGTGCCTTCAAGACCCCGCCGACGCCGCTAACGACCTTGGTAGGAAAGCCTACGCCATCAAACATGTACAACGGGTTTTTGAGCGGGCGAGGGTTGATATTATGGAAGATATGCTTGCATGGGAACGCAAAACTGTTGAAGATAGAAAAAGTATTGAAGGGGGCCTTCTCAATCGTTTATTGCGCGCGAACTACGAAACTCTTGAATTTGGAAGAAGAAGAATGCACAATTCTGTAACCGCAATGGTAGATATGAACTTCAAGCTGCCAATGGAGCTCAAAGCGCCAGACTTCTCTCGACTGCTCAGTTTGAAGGGACTGCGGAAGAAGGGGTGGGCCGACGAGGTGAATGCAGAAAGGAAGCGGAGGGGACGGCAGAAGCGTGAAGAAACCGCGAAACGGCGCGCTCTTCTGGTGGAGAAGAGAAACGATGAGGCGAAAATACTAGGAGCTGAAGAGTGAGGAAGCAGTTATACAGTGCACTCATCTAGCAGAGTGAAAGTACGAGAATGGGAACGATCAGAAGTTTCCCAAAGCAGCCTGATGATGGGACATTGAATTCGGAGCGTCCGGGTCTCAGGGAACCCGATTGAGCAAAGCCAGACTAGAAACATCTTGAGGCTTTCGGAGCACATAGGGTATAGTGGCAAGCTTCAATGGTTTGAGGAGTCCCACGGAATAATCAAAGAGCGATCTTCGAATCCTGCACGCCAAACCTCGCTCTACCACTGATCCCGCCCAACTCCAACCAATCCTGCTCCCTTCATCTACGGAAACCCTTCAAGCCTCCATTGGTCTACAGCATGAATCAACTCAAGGACATCCCAAAGCATAATCAACAAGCAACCATCCATCACGTCCCACGACACCTAACCAGACTGGCTCGAATCATGGAAACTCCCTAAATCTACCTTCACATTACATAAACCATCCCCACAAAATTGAAACCTTATGCGAAAGACACGTAGACTGAGAGGTGTCACCATCCCATCTCCTGTCTCACTCTCGCCTCATCCCTCATCCCCCATCCCCTGCACCTGCCCCTATCTACTTCAAACCCTATCCCATCCCTTCCCATCCCCTTCCATACCTCTAAACCCCATCCATCTCCGCCTAAATACCCATCCCACCCCATCCCACCCCATCCACCACCCCATCCCCCATCCACCCCTCCCCACGCCCCACAAAAGCCCTCCCTACCTATTCCCCCCAACTCCAGCACCACCTCCACAACCCCTTCCGCTCTCAGCACACTTTCAAAAACTAGATACTGGGTGAGTCTTTATACTCTGTATGAAATTGCCAGACTCCCCCATCCCCTTTCTTCGTCTACAACAAACTACCTACTACCTACTGTAGCCTCAAATCTCCCTTCATGTCTAGGCATCCCCAAAAAACGGGCACCTTCATGTCCGCGTCCTGCTTTTACTCTTTTATCCGTCTTTGGCTCGTAACACGAATCGCCACAACAGCTTCACAGGAGCGTTCCTCGTCGCATTCTTCCTATGTACTACAGTAGAAATCACTAGGATACAGTGGAACGAACTTGTCACGAAACCATCACACTTGAGCTGGGATACGGGATCTCCCCAACCCACCCATTCATTGATTCAATTATTCTACCTATGCTCTTCCCATCCCCCTTTCCCCTGTCTACCATATAAAAACAACCTCCCGCCTCTCTAATCCACCCCACCCCATTCCCAAGCCAATCTCATGCACACACAGCCTGGGTCTGGGAAAAAACAATCAACCAAGAATGGCCCTCCCTTCCCCACTCACCTACCATGCCATCGCCGAAACCCCGCGAGCACAAAAAGCAGCACACACCAAAAAAATTAGGAGGAAAAGAGTAGCAGCACAAGCAAAAGCGCAAGCACAGGTATTCCGCCCTGGTTCCATTCCTCAGCTATGCCACACACCCCATCTAGCCTGCCTGTTTCCGCTTCTTTAACCCTTTATCCCCCTTTGTCCTCTCCGTCCGGCCTCACTGACCCACCTCCTTGGCCTCTGGCACGCTTGAATAATCGTTCCTCCGCATGATTCCCTCCACCGGGCCCAAAAGCCTCTGAAACCCATCCTTGCCCAAAGTCGCCACCTTGACTTCACCCTTACTGATCACACTGGCCGCCCTGGGCTTATCATCCAGCAACGCCAACTCGCCAAAATAATCCCCCTTCTTATACCTCTTCACCGGATTGGGTCCCGCATCTTTCTTGTACGCTTCCGCCTCACCGCTTTCGAGCAAAAAGAAAGCTTCGCCGGGGTCACCTTCACGGATGATGGTGCTGCCGGCAGGGAATTTTTGGGTGTTGAGGGCGTCGGCGATTTTGGAGCGTTCGTAGAGGGTGAGGGTGGAGAGGAGAGGAACCTCTTCCAGGAAGGATTCGTACATGCGGCGGCGCTGGAATGCAGAGTCCATGAGGATTCGGCGGAAGGTCACCCGGTCAAGGGCCCACAGCGTACTATTGGGTTCGGTGCTTATGACCGTTGCTGCACGTGGTGCGTTGTACATTAGGGCAAGTTCGCCAAAGGAGCCGCCGGGGCCGATGGTGTTGACCTTGACCCCCATGCCTGAGGGTCCTGGCTCAATGCTACCCTTGTTGTTTACATATATGTCGAACTGTCCCTTCTCGACAATGTAGAAGTAGTCACCAGCATCACCTTGGGTGATGACCTTGATATCCTTTGCCGGGATCGGTTTCTCAACGAGGGCACCAAGAACGAGGGATGATTGTTCATCGTCGAGGTGTGAGAAGAGGAAGTTCGCGGAGACGGATGCTTTCAGACGTGCAAGTTGGTCGGGCGTCTTCTGATGGAAGGGAGGCTTCCAATTGTCGTTCTGGGCAGAGGTGGGGTTGAGGGACTCGGCAGATACTGAAGTGCGGCGGGCCATGCTATAGTTGCTTGGGAAGCTCTCAGCGACGGACTGAGGTGGTCTGAATCCAGAAGACGATTGAGGTGCGTTATTTGAACTGGGACCGAAGCTAAACGAGCTGTTCCCGTTGCCATTACCACTGAACGGGCTACCTGAGGTAGGACCGGACGATGAGACATGTTGTGGGAAACTGGTGCCTGTGGGTGAAGCAACACTTCCGCTCTCATCCTCTTCTCGTACATTCTGCATTCCTCCACCTGTCCCAGTGCTTCCGAAGCCACCACCGCCGAAGGGATTACTGCCCGGGAACTTGCTCTCGGCCATCATACCAGAGGCCCCAGTGCGTGACGGTTGGAGTGATGAAAGTAGATGCTCTGTTCGTTGGGATTCGAGTCGCTTGTTGAAGAAATTCGCACAGAATTGCAGGATGTCGGTAGGCTGGGCTTTGAGGATTTCGCGGCTTAGGTGGTTGACTTCATTGGTATATGTGGATGGTAGCGACATTCGAGTGAAGGGGGGTTAGTTGATGACAATCCCTTGATGGGGAGGGGGCAGTGAATCGACTGGCCGAGTTGGTTAGTTCCCCACCGAACGACTTGACGTCGTTTGCCTTTCCCAGACGGCGATTCAAGGGCACTTGCAGGGTTCGGACGGGGGTGTTCCGTATGTTTGAGAGAACTCGTTGATCGTTTTGCTGCAGGGCGAAAGTACGCGGGAGTTCACAGACGATCCGACGATTTGCAAAGGGCAACTGATGTTTGTTGGATGTTTATCGACAAAGCCTGCGGAAGGCAAAGGCTTCTAGCAGTCGTGAGTCACAGAGGGAAGCTACGAGCCTACGACTATGTTTACTGCCACTCTGACCTCTAATAGTCGAATATCTACTTTCTATCTACCAAGGGATTCGATCCCACAGCAATCAGAGTTCAGAGTTAATTGTTAATTTTTAGTTGGGCACATCGATGATTGGCGAGATGCACAGCACGCTGCACAGCGAGTCGGCGAGTCAGCGAATGATGTGCGTGGATGCTTCCAGAAGCCTTCTAGAAAGTTACTGCTCTGGGTTAGACACATTCCT
>JAABUS010001274.1_pt1 | contig 56393 bp, 67 predicted proteins | sample 5560161 | NCBI WGS metagenome assembly JAABUS01 (sample SAMN10711885, study PRJNA513376) | rock metagenome | isolation source: Antarctica rocks | place: Antarctica: Victoria Land, Trio Nunatak nord | collected 2016-01-04
CTTTCTACGAGATGGGTTGGGAGTCATTGATGAATCGTGGCATGGCGGGCGCGAGCTGGAGATGATCTGAGTCTTCCCTTGAAGGGAGAATCACCCAGGCGGATCGAGTATGAGGGCTCATGCAGCGACTAACCAGAGGTGGTGTAGACAGTTGCATCTATTACATCCACGGCGCTCTGGCTGAAGACCGGACTATCTGGACAGCATGAAGAGGTAGTATGCTATCGCTGAAGTACTTCGCGGACTATGACCACCCTAATACAATCGCTTCGGCGGGCTCATGCTTGCCTTGACGGTCAAGCTACCCACGTTCTGCCAGCTCTTCTTCAACAGACTGACTAGGTAATTGATAGCCAGCATGATGTTCGAGATCAGCTCGTCCTCCGTCATTCCTACGTTGCCCACCGCGACACCGAGACATAGCACTTTCTTGAGTTGGAACTTGATGGTGGATTTGACTTCGGTGATCTTTTGGCCGAGGTCTTCGTTGTGGGAGATGGGGGTGGGGAATTTGCCGGCTACATTAGATATGGTTGTCAGCTTAAGTCTCAAGCACGGGCTGCCATTAGGCCCGGTGTTGAGGGACAGGGAGCATGACATACCCTTCGATAGACCTGGACCCAGAAGACGAGGGATCTGCTTGATCAGGGTATCGGAAGCAACGAACGCATCGTATTTCCGGGCAAGCTTCTTGATCAGCTTCTTGTTCTTGTTGAGCTTCTTGAGGTCATCGGAGGACATGGCATCAACGCCGTGGTGCTTGGCTCGGTCGATGTCGTGCTGGTCACCAAGGACACTGACCCCCATTCCCCGTTAGTGTATGATATGTAGCAAGCCTCCAAACGGAGCGCCTCCCTATCCACGCCTAAGCTGGTTGGAGTGACGTACCAGACGCTCATGCCCGGCCTTGGGACCCTAGGCAACTTGACAGTGCCAGAGAAACGCTTGTCGCGCTGGGGATCATAATTCTTGAGGCCGATCTGCAGCTCGACGGTCTCAAGGAAGTTTCGCTTCTTTTCGTTGAGGGAGTAATCGAGAAGGGATTGCACATTCGTGCGCACTCCGGCTGTTCGAAGAAGGGTTAGCTGGTGGCATCGGTTAAATGGTGAGAGTAGAGGGTGCTGGTAGAGGTCTAGTCTGGGACTTTGGAAGATAACGTACCGACTGTGATTTTTGACATCGTGAGGACAGTCTTCCAAGAGAATTGTTAGTTCTTTTGGTGAGGATTTGTGCACGTTGTCGTGGTGTGGAAGAAGTTTGAAGATTCGCTTGCGGGGGCGGATTGTGCGGGCGGCTATGGCGCTAGTGGGCTAGGTGGGGTGGAACCCTCGATCTCTGCTTGGGCTAGTACTAGAGTGCGCCAACGCTTCTCTTCAAGATCTTGGTGCATTCAAGCTGGCTCTCTTTCTGCGAGAGAGCTTTCTAGACCTTTGATGCGGCAAGGTCCAGCGTAGGCTGCTTGAAGATGTGCCCCAAGGATGAAAAGGTTGAAGCCGTTCGTCAGTCCGCAAGGCTCTCACAAGAATGCCAAATCCTGAGTTACCACATGAGACGGGTGCCTGTTTACGCTCGAGAAGTACGGTCTTTTTTAAAACCAGATGTTACACTGCAGGTCTGGCGTCTAAAGACCAGAAGCTCAGCTCGACGGTAAGCGACTATTGATTGGACAGAAACAGTGTGGCGTGACCTCCTGTTCCAGGCCTTGACTCCTGCATTTCGTGACTGCGCCGATCTGGTGATCCAACAAGAATATGATATATCTCTCCGCCTCACGTATGCCTTTGTCTTTTGTTTATCTATACGAAGTACTTTCTCTTTCATGTGGCACAAACAGAAATATCGAAGTGTTTTGCAAGACATGAAATAGGCGTTTGGGTTCTGCTGCCGCCTTGTTCGAGAACCCTGTGCAACTTATACTATTCCCTATAAATCTTGCCCAGCTATTTTCCTATCTATCCTGGGCCGTGTATACTCGCAATAGTGAATACTATGGAGGTCGATCGTAATCCTCCAGGATTCCAAAACTTCGACGATCCAGATGTATATCAAAGGAGTGAAGAGTACCTCTTGAAAGCTGATGCTCTCAACTTCGCCATCATCTTTGACAGCGATGAAGCCATTGCTGCTGTGGAGCTAACTGCAGCATCTTTCGATGCCCTTCTAGGGACAAAGGTAAGACCCTTCGCGGTCTGGTGGACGGTTTCAATATCGATATTATTCGCTAATCTTGGTGCTCAATATGTAGCCAGCGTCTTCACAGACACGATGGATGTCAGTGCTCTAATTCATTCATTCTTGACTACTTGACACTGACGTCCGAGAAAGCAACATTTTCTGCCCCGAGCTTCAACGAGATACGATTGAGGTGAGTCGTTGGAGTATCGTGCCAATTTACTCCTCTAAAGCTTGACATTCAGGTGCTCGCGAACCGCTATGGCTTCTCACCACGTCTTGCTGGCCTGATGTGCTCGAAGATTGACACCCCCGAGCCTGCAGTTGCTGAGCCTCGCCGTAGTGGCCTGCGACAGATGATGCATACTCAACGACGACTTGAACGGAAATCGGTAGAAAGTGGCACCACCGACGGAGAATCACATGAACTGAGCGCTACACCTTTCTTGCATCCCAACACGCGTTACTTCAACCACTGGCGTTTGGTGAACGAAGTCTGGTACTATTGTTCCGTCGACTGGGGCTCGAAGTGTATGGCAGTGCCCGTTCTTTTCAAGGATGAAAGCTAATAGGGACAAGATCTCTGCGTTGGGTACAACTCATTGTCCCAGCTACACGCCACTGAATTGAATGAAACCGATACCGAAAGCCACATGAGCAATAAGCCTCAGAGTCGGAGGCTATGGACTTGGCTGATTCATTGCGACGACGGTGAGGCCAGATATATGCATAGATTTGAGCGTTTACTCATCGGTCGCGTTAGGGACAATCATAACCATTCATGAAAACCCATTCCCGAACCGCCAAGGTGGTTTAGACGCTGCTCAACAGCAAAGCACTGAGAACATGCGACGAAATCTTATGATAGTCTTTCGACAGCTATCAACAGTCAATGACGAATGGAGAAAGAAGAACCCTATAATGTCCCTGCCTATTCGGTCCGGTTTGCTAGATATTCAAGGCAGCCCACTGACCAGTTTTGATGCACCAAGTCTACTCTTCTACTATCTGTTCGACGATTGGTTCACAAGCTATAGCTTAGTAGCAAAGCAGGAACACCAGTATGGCAAGCAACTTGGCCTTCTCGTACGTTAATCGCAACTATCCTCAATGTCTGCTAACAGATTTTTAGCGCGAGCACATGTCTCAGAAGCCCGAAGTAAGGCATATACAAAGACTGCACCTCATCGGACAACAACTAGCAGTTCTCAAAAAGATATACCAGAGCTATGCCCTGATCATTGAACGGATATTGGAAAGGCAGAAGCCCGTAAACATGTCCAACAGTACTCAACTTCTACAAGAGGATGTAGGAGAAAACAAGGCCATGCTCACCGCGCAGGCTCCAGCATACGCAGTTGCGCTATCTTCGGCTGCTACGGTCAGATTTGAAAGGCTGAGGGACAGGATCAATCTTTATGCCCTCAGTGAGATCCAGGATTGTCTTGACGAGAAAGAATCATTGGTATTCTTAGTATGCTTCTGACCTTTCCGGGATTTGCAGAGTTGTCCGCTAATTCCACATGTAGAATTTCAACCTCATCACCCTCAAGCAATCCGGAGCAGTGGAAAAATTGACGCGCATCACCATCCTCCTTGCCAAAGTGACCATCCTGTTCATGCCGGTCAGCCTCATGACCGGGTACTTCTCCGTCCAGATCACCGACCTCACCGGCAAATACACCTCCACGACTTACTGGGTCGCCTTTGCTGTAATCATGACACTGTCGTTAGTCTTCCTGGTGGTATTTGGAAAATTGAGCGGAACTGTCGAAGGAAAGCCAATCTATCGATCGTTTACTCAGCTATTTCTCACTAAGTCCAGGAGCAAGATCAGCACAAGAGGAGCGAAAAAGTTTCCGTACACCCCAGAAGGAGAGATCCCAGCATAGGCCGAGACATTCACCCTTGTAAGCTGGCAGAGCTTAGCAAGCAACACCCACAGATATTATATCCGACCTCTATTGGCCCAGGGGCGGCCGGCGGTATTCCTATTACCCATTAAGCAGTACGAAGAGGCCACCATCTCCACAAACCCTTCGCCCCTGAACCCTACCTCTTCTGTTCCACGGATTGCCATGCACGTCCATCTTCCACGCTCACCTCGTACCGTAGTCACATTCCAATCCGCAATCGCCAGGCTTCTCACCCAGCCCTCGTCCCCGGCAATGCCAAACCTCAAACCCCGATCCGTCGTCTGATATGCCACCGCCCAGCTCGCCAGGTCTTCGGATCCACTCGCGTCATGTGCACCGCATTAGCATACGGCTCGACACCCACCACAATGCGCATCCATATCCATAGTCCTCATCCGCCCACCCACCCTTCGCGGGAATCAGCATTCCGTCTCTATCCCAGTCAGTGGCATGAGGCCAACAGAGGATCTGTCTCTCTTGGGCATACGCAATTTCAACACCCCTTCCAGCTTTCCCTGGCGTTGGGCGCGAGAAAGGCCTGAAAAGCCCCCTCGATAGCACCGTGGCCCCAGCCGATCGCGTTCCTGTAGGGAAGGGGGAAAAGAGGAGAAGCCGAGAAGGGAAAAGGGAGGCTAATAATAGAGCCATGAGACTGTTGGATACCCGAGAGCCGTTCTGTATCGGACCGGGAACAGGGCGTTCGTAGGCTTTGATTTCGGCGCTTGGAGAGCAAGATTCTTCTTCGCTTGTGATCAAGTTTCTCTTTTTCCACAACCTAGCACATACATGAGGTGAGCGCTGGGGGGGTGGAGGGTAGGGGATCTTGATTCTGTCTAGCTGGGATAACTCCTTTTGAGAGGGCGAGGGTAGATGTGTAGCCTCCCTGGTTTTGGATAGAGTATTCAGCAGCTGCTGTTTTCGATGATAGTCTACCCTCTTCCTTCCTCCTCTGCCTACTTCCTTTCCTCCTCCTCCTCCTCCTCCTCCTCCTCCTCCCTCTCCCCCTCCCTCCACCCTCTATCCCATCATTCCCAACCAAAATCCCACATACCAACATACCACCCCACCAAGTAAGGAAACCCAGAACATCGACAGCCCCAACCAAGCCCAGAAAGACAAATCCAAAAACAAGAAGAGAATCACACCAATACCGAAATCCGCACCCGCAGACCGCAAGGAGCACCCAAAGCGAAAGAAGTCAACCACTGCCGATCACCAAAGAGCTCATGAAAGGAACCGATTGGACGCTCCGCCCTCGACGTAAACGCAAAGGCAGACGTCGAACGGAGCCACAGTGGTCAAACCCAGCTTTCACACTTCCAAAAGCCAGGAAACAGATCGATATTCACCACCGAGAACAAACAGACAAAGCATGCCCGTATACAACCCTTCGCACCCCTCAAACAAGCTTGCACTGGGAGCTCCGAATTGGAAATCAGAGGCGGAAAGCGACGAGGCGTGATGGCATGCCAACGAAGCTGTCTGGGGCTCGAAGAGCGATGGTTTGATTCCTGGGTTTTAAGGGGGGTGGGTTGCGTGGTTTGACGAGGAGCGAGTAGGGTGTGAGGAATGATTTGTTTTATCACCGGTGGTCACTTTTCTCCACACGTGCCGTGCTTCGAGGAGGGATAGGGAGAGGAGAGATGGGTTTCGGGATTCGGGAGGGGGGTGGGGTAGGTTTTGGTCTGGGGCTCTTTGTAGAAATGGAGTTGGCGATTCCACGAGCACACGGAAACGGGGTCCTGGAGAGTTTGGCATGTACTGGAGAACAGAGTGGTATTACAGGATTTTGAACAGCCTCCCCTTTCCTTTCGACTATCTTGTGCAGACACCCCCCGTCCGTCCCATTACCGCATATCTCATTCGCATGCCTCTGCACCTCCTTCCCTCCCCTCTCCCTCACTCTACAGAACCGCCAAGACCGCAAACCCCACCAAAACCGCCATCCCCGCACTAACACCGTTCGCTACCGCGCCACCCTTGAACGGCGACGGCGTCGCCGACCCGCCAGTCGTGGTCGTCCCCGAACCCCCAGTCGTGGAGTTGGTGGAGGAGTTGGAGGCCTTGCCGCTGCTGAGGGTGAAGTTGGCGCAGGTCAGGCGCGTCGCGTTGGCGGTGTGGATGACGATGGAGCGGTTGCCGAAGAAGGAGGCGGGGCCGGAGGCGGTGGAGAGGTAGAGGTCGAGGAAACTGTGGGGGGATGTTTAGAGATGGGTTTGGGTGGAGGAAGGGGGAAGGGGGAAAGAGGTGGGGGAATTTACCTGGCAGTGAAGGGACTCATCATGATTTTACCGTGCTTGCCGGCCAAGTCGCCCACCTGGCATGTCTGCGGCATGGTCGGGTCGCAAGGGGGTTTCTCGCCGCGGATGTAGGGGTCTAGGTGGGCGAGAGTGCCGGTGCAGTTGCCATTGGCGGGCACGGGCTGATCGTGGATGTGGTACACTGGGATATTGTATTAGTTGCGTTGTTCGTCGAAGTTTGCCTCTTTTTCTTCCCTTCGAGGGAGAGAAGGCGTTTGGCAGTTGGTCTAGGGGGAAGAGGGGAGAACGTACAGAATGGTCCCAAGCTCGCATCCGGGAAGCCAGAGAGGTTGACGTTGAAGAGTACGCCTGTGCCATTTGCATTACTGGTGCCGGAAACGTAGCCACGCACGCCGCTGCTGGGGCTGTTGGGCAGGGTCGCGGTGTATGTCACGCCGGCTGGGTTTTTCTGGACGACGGCAGCGTCACCGAGTGCGCCAGTGGGGCCTGCGGCGGAGGCGAGCGCGAGGGTCGAAGCGAGGGTGAGGATGGTCGAGGAATGCATCTTGTAGGTGCTTGGACGAACTAAGTGTGTTGTTAGATGGGGCTTGTAGGAGAGTCCAGAAGCGAGGACAGGGGTGTAGGATGTAGGATGTAGAAAGTGAGAGAGGGGAATCCCGAGGCTATTCGAGATGAAGCTCGGGAACAAAGGAGGTTGCGAAGGGCTGGCGCGTAAGCAAGCGCCCTGGAATGAAAGAGACCAACGTACTTGAGCAAGCGCTTTATTCTTAGAACAGCGGCAGCAACAACGACAGTGATTGGAACGATGAAGTACTTGCGCAACGGATGTTGAAGTGCAATTGAAGTGGATGAGGAAGAGAAGGAGGTTGGGCGACGTGAACATGAAAAGGCAGGCAAGCGTGGCGAGAAAGGTGCAGTTTGCTGGCCAAGTGAGTAACAGCCTGGAGCGACATGATTGGACAGGCAAGCTCGATCACAGTATCACACTGACGTGAAGCCATTACGCGATGGAGCCAACAGTCGATCCAGATTCATTTCGATGACTTCCATTGGGAAGCCAACTGGGGCAGCGACTTCTAAAAGAGGAGCTTGGCTGGGAGCTAACGGCGCACTGGCTCTGCTTCGTTCCACCTCTGCCACCATCTGCGACCGTGGGTGCGACCTGGAGAGACGACCACCTGGAACAGCATGCCGGCGAGCTCGTATTCCATTGGCCATTCTTATTCCATTTGGATGCTTTCGGCTGTGTCGGACTGACTGTCTTGAGCCGATGTTTCTTCAAGCCGGACAGCCCCCACGAGACCTCCAAAGTGACACCGTTGTGGATGACCACATCCAGCTCGACGGGACTGCTATCCGTAGGACTGCTATCCGTAGAAGTACCTCTGCCATCTGGATCCACGGCCTAGCGCTGATCCGGGAACATGCTGATTACGAGCATCAGATCTCGCTTTCGCTCCTCCCTCTGTTCGATCCGTGCTAGAGGCCCGCCTGCGACCCGTGTGGGTTTCATTCGTTCCGTCCTGAAAGTAAATGGCCACAACTACGACCTCGGATGAGTTTCAGCATTTTCGGCATGTCATCCATGTCCTCGTGGCGATATGATTGGGTTGCCCATCCGATCTGCGGAATGCCATCATGGCTCTCAAGTGCCGAGATGGCGGTCGCTGAGTTCCTGGCCTAAAATAGTGGTTGGGGGCTGGAGGTGTGGCTGGTCTGCGGGGGGATAGGTCTGTCTCAGGGTTCCTGCATGCTGAATGTGTAGGGCTTGAGATCTGGGTATTGGGGAGGGGAACGAGACGAAGAACAACTAGAAGATGGAACAGAAGGGAGAGAAGATGTAAAGAAAGGAGAACAGGAAGAGGAAGAGGAAGAAGAAGAAACAGAAGAAACATATTAACAATGTTCTGGATAAAATACCGGTCAACGAACGACGCAGTCCTATCTGGAAGTAATTGAAGTCGGCACATCAGCCATCCGTCTGTGTATAATGTCTACTCAATGGATAGCCGTAGAGGTTATAGTAATATGTCGCGATACATAGAGACAGGTAGACGATCAAAAAAACCAAACCATTCGTTTCTCGAGAGTGCGTTTCAAATGTGCGCACACACATCTGTTCAATTCAAGCCGTACCTTATGGTATCAACATCTCATTCAAATGCGTCGTTCTCAATCTTCTTGGTTGTCGTAATGGCTAAAGCCTACACCGTTGCTCGCCATGGGAATATTGAAAAAAGATGCAGGACTGGCCCAAGGCAGTTCATGGACTGGGCATATCGCGAGAGAGTAGATCATAATTCCATACACGAACAATCTCTCTCTCGTCTGCTCCGCAGCAAAGCATGCTCTTAGATAGCCATCCGATTCCCTTTCTTTCATTCCTTCCTCACCTTATAGCTCACCCTCCCTCTACACCACCCCCATCTCTCCGCCACGCCCTTCGCGACCAGATCCTCGCCCACCGCCCAAACGTCCTTATACGCCTCCCCCGCCTCCTCCCACACGAGCTGCTTATCCTCACACACAACCCACGTCCCACCATGCACCTCCTCCCCGCCTCCCTCCCTACTCTCTCGATTCCCCCGCGCATCTTTCGCCACATAATCTCCCCTCAGCAGATCCTCGGCGCGACCTTTATATTTCTTTGCGACGTAGTCGGCGGCTTTGGCGCGGGACATTGCGCGGCCGGCGCCGTGGGCGAGGCTTAGAGCGTTGGTCTTGCCGTGGTCTGTGGATGAGGGGAAGGTGGGGTGGAGGATGAGCGTTGGGGTTGCGCGGGAGCCTGGTAGGGGGAGGAGGCGAAGGGGGAGGTTATTCGAGGGGTTGTGGGTTGGTGCGGCGCCTTTGCGGTGGATGAAGACTTTCTCTTGCTTGACTTCGTCGGTGGCGGAGGGATGAAGAGGAGGCCAGAGAGTGATGGAGACGTTGTTGTGCCATATATCAACCACTTTTCTCGCCTCGACGTGGGATCGCGCGGTTTGTATCCCGGCTGGGGAGATCTCTTCGCTGGGTGTGTTTACGCCGAGGCCCCAGGCTTCGTTCCCGGGTTCGAGACAGGAGAGAAAGCGCAGGGCTATGAGATCGCGGTTGCGCGACGCCCAGTTGCACGCTTGGTCGTGCTCGGCGAGGTAGCTTTGTGCTGGCGGTTCTGTAGCATGGATGCTGGTACGACGCTCGGAGGTGTATCGTCCAAGGATATCGGCGCCATAGCCTCGTGAGCCGGAGTGGACCAAAAGCACCACTTCGCCCTCGTAAAGCTCGTGCCTTAAGTATTCTCCCTTCTTTGGCACCATCTGCGACTCTTCCACTACCTGCAACTCTGCAAAATGGTTGCCTGCCCCTATGGTGCCCAGTAGTTTGTCCCATTGCTCGCTCGCGCTACAGCTTTTCCCCTCATGACTCATTAGCCATATCTCTCTATCACGCTGCGTTCGCCAGGCTCCCTCCAACCCGCGCAGCTTCTCGGCGATCTTCCGACCTTTGTCATCCTCGACCTGAGCTCTGGTAAGCGAGGTCTTGTACCAAGCCATGCCACAGCCTATATCACCCCCTATAAGTGGCGGATGAATCCAGTCTCGCGAGACCCATACGCCGCCAATAGGGAACTTGTTGCCGGGGTGCAGATCGGGCTGACCGCAAGCGTGAATAATACCCGGGAGTGTGCGAGCTGTCGTCTCGAGTTGGCAGATAGAAGTATCATCTACGAAAGCTTTGCTCGCTAGTATTTCGATCGGGCAATCGGGGTTGATGTCGGCGCTCATAGAAATTGCGCCCATCTCCTGGTGTATGGTTGTGCCCGTAGAGATTTCTGCGCGAGCACCGACATACTCCTCTCCCGTGGATACGAGGAAAATGCCGTCGTCTTTCATGGCGTCTTCCCAGTCTTGTTCAGCTTGCAGCTCCTTCCCACCCGGAATGAAGACACGATTTGGCTTCTTGAGACGCAACTTTGCCTTGGCGGCTACCAGGATAAGAGAGCGGCATGAAGAGGAAGATGCAGGATCCAGTGAAGTTGTAGATTGCACAAGAAGTACGGACTTCGAGGACTGATTCGCGTTCGACGCTATGGTGATGCGTGTCGATGGCATCCCGCTGGCTGTTCGAAATCGTGGGATCAAGGATGTGCTGTCTATCTCGAAAGGAGCAAGAGGATCGAAATGGAAAAAGAAAATCAAATAACAAGATTGGGAAGCAGACGGAGAATCTAATCAATGGAAGGAGAAGAGAGACAGAAACAGGAGAGTGTGGTTTACTTGCCGTTGAGCGAGTCTGAGTCATTCGCTTGAAGCAAACTTGGTGAACGTGTTGATAACCGAGACGCCAACGATTGTATCCGCAACTTGTTGATGATGGGGTGGTCTGTATGTGTGCCTTAAACTGCACTTCCAAGGCTGATAATTTTGGTGCTTATCTGTTGTTCACTTGGATCATAGAAGTGGGTGAAAGACAGAGAGATTCCACACCACCTGGTGCCACCTAGATATGGTGGGAGAATGGACACCCGCCGTCTTTTGACAAGAGACCCAACAATGCCAATGTTTTCGAGTGATTGCCTTTGTTTGGCAATTAGCTACTAGAGAGATCACGTTTCAGTCTAAAGATCGTTGAAAGCTTGTGAGATGGGTCTTTGTGCGCAGGTGGAAATGGTGCTTTACGCTTAAGCATAATTTCGCATCCTGTTTGCACCGTTCATGAGGTTACAGGCGAAAAACCTGCGACCTCGAGATCAACGGAGGTGCAATAAGTTTCGAATGTGCGACTGAACAGAAGGTTGTCAAAATCTGTTCTGTCCAATGCGAGGGCGGAAGTAGAGCAAAGTCCCTGATGATGCAGCTAGGTTTCTATCATGATGATACGCCACTCTCACAGAGCCTCCAAGGTATACCATGGACTGGAGGACATCATGTCAAAGGCATCCTGTAGCATGATGGACAGCATTTCTTGTGAACCTGATTCTAGAATTGCTAAGAACACCTATCATTCCGCATGACCAACATACCAGCAGGAGCAGTAAGATAACATGAAGCTGGACTACCGAATGCACGTCAACGCATGCCACCAGGCCGCAGACTCAATCAAAGCCCACGCCTGCCGCTACATGGAACATGAATGCGGTAGTACTTCCATTGACCGGGAAAGGAGATGAAGACAAGGGGACAATTTCGCAGTCGTTCGAGGGCATCCGTGTAGAGCTCCTCGACATGAACCACGCAGCCGTATCAGTATCTTTTGTATGCACTCCTAATTGTGACCCGCCTTCCTGAGCGAGTTGCTCAACCATTCGAGCCCTTCGTAGAGACCGTCACCAGAGGTAGCGCAAGTCGATTGGATATACTTGTCCCAGTCAGCGAAAATTCTACTGTGCGAAAGATGTACTGCATACCCAGGCGCGTTGACGCAGGCTGTGTAGACCAAGCTTATCCGTAATCTCGGCAGCGTTCATGGCATTCTAGTTCGCAGTCAGTAATGTCGAGCCTGAAGGTTGACGGTGGACGTACCGGCAAATCCTGCTTGTTGGCAAAGACTAAGAGGAGCGCATCCCTCAACTCATCTTCGTTCAACATGCGCTGCAGCTCCTCCCGAGCCTCCACAACACGGTCGCGATCATTGCTGTCGACGACGAAGATGATGCCCTGAGTGTTCTGGAAATAGTGCCTCCACAGTGGCCGAATCTTGTCCTGTCCTCCAACGTCCCACACAGTGAATTGAATGTTCTTGTACTCAACGGTCTCGACGTTGAAACCTGGATTGTATGTTTAGTGGTAACGAATCGGCCGCGCAAGTACAGCGGAGCAGCTAACCAATGGTGGGAATGGTAGTGACGATTTCACCGAGCTTGAGCTTGTAGAGAATTGTAGTTTTTCCAGCAGCGTCGAGACCAACCATCAGGATGCGCATCTCCTTTTTGCCCCATAGCTTATCGAACAGTTTCGAGAACGTAAGACCCATGATGATGGATCTATCTGGGGGTGACTAAGGCTGGATGAGGTGTATACCGCCCGAGTTGCTAATAAAAACAATGTCAGCTTGGTACAGTTCAAATCTCTGCTAATATAATCGCCCAAGGGTAGCGTTGCCAGCAACCATTTTCAGCTATCCGCTTAGCGCAAGCCCAGCGATAATGTGCAGGAGCGAAGGGCATGAAAGGGTTGCTCGTAATATCATGAAGCACCTATACAGCCGCTGCTGGGAGGACTCACCGTATTGTAGTTGGTGATTCAGTGAGCGATCTTGTAAATACCGGTGACGGTGGTAAACATGGGTGTCGGTGGATGAGGCCACAAAGATTTTGGACCCTCGATCTCGTTAGATCCGGTCCAGACGGCACGTGATCCTGCTGAGTCAAGTACAAGGACCAATCAATGCAGGTGAAGCAGGCTGCCTCGTATACGTAGCAATCGTTGTCTGAGACTTCTTATATTTACATCTACAAGACACATAGGTGGCCTTCTAGAAGTATGTTAGGCAGCGGTAGATGCTAGTAGAAGATCACGTTATTGGTAAGGAGCGATGCTCTCAGCCCGCGAGTTTTGACTCAATCGTTCTCAGAAATTTCTCCACCTTTATCACCTGAACAGAGTAACTGCAAGGACTTAGATCCAACCAAGAGGTTCGTCAGGAGCATCTTACTATCCATACCACGCTGGGCGATAGCTGATGTGGCTCTTTCTTGAGTTAAGTGGCTTCTCTTTGAGCCGGAGGTTATCCTTCCTCGTTCCCTATCTGAGGCCAATAAACCCATCCCTTTCCTCCTCCAATTGTAAGTCCGCTTAGTATGTACACAGACGTCGTCGGTCGCCTGACGCCGATGGAGATCGGTTATGTATTCCTTAGTCGTCACACTGGTAGGCTTTGCCACTCACCACGGTGAGCCATTCATTCGGCTCGTCGTTCCGTACTTGGGATTTGAGTACCTTTATCGAGTTAGGTATAGAGTTCCTCAGGTGTGCCTGGGTTTGGCAATGCTATCGCTCCGATGACTGATCGTCTCTCCATCACTTAGCTGTGCCATTGTATCAGCGCCGTAGCAGCGCTCGATTCGTGACGTGGTTGACTTCCGTCTTGGCTGTTCTTGTATTCGCACCGGTTGGGTATTAGACAGTCCCAGTGCTTGCGCCGTACGAGTCGAACCCTACACCCAATCCTCTGTTGTGGAAAGCTATCATAACTTCTCATGTTCGCATTCAGCCATACTCTCTTCCCCAAGTGACCTTCACCCTCTCCGACTTCCGCGAACTGAGCCCTATCTTCCCAACATCACCCTCCTTTCCCTCCTCAACGTAATACTTGACAGGCCTTTGCCTCTTCACCGCAGCAGCGAGTTCTTTCTCCGGATAGCCGTACAGATTCGGTCCCAAATCCTCTCGCATCGCCTCTGAGATGTCCGCAATCGCACGGTAAGTACCCATGCGCCGGCCCGCGATTGTCAACTGGCTTTTGAGCTCCGTGTCTAACCACAGAATCCATAGCCCAAGGACCCAGAAGCTTTTGACGCAGATAACGACAAGGACCCACTCACCGGAGAAGCCCCATTCGTAGAGGTTTTGCTCCGCGACACAATTGTAGTTCGAGAGCTCCTCGGTGTACAACTCGGTTACCGAGGTGTTCTTGTATGCGCCGTTGTCGAGGAAGGCATGCCAGGATGTGTTGAGATGGTCATCGTAGAATTGATAGTTGAACATTGTTAGGTTACATGACGCTGCTTGGGTAAGTGGGCAGCCCGGCAAAAAGTATAGAATGTTTTCCAAAGTCCACACGCCGGTGAGATCCAATGTTGTTTTGTTTGGTAGGACCAATTCTGTCCTGATTGCGCCTTCGTAACCGGACATGAGATCCAGAAGACTGGGAAAGGCGGCCAGATAGATGGTTGAGAAAAGAAGCCAAGCCATTATGAATTTGATCCGCACTCCGCGAACGGTAAGGAAACCTTTGCTGATATCCCACAGACAACCTGGCCTTGCCGAGTATAATGCCAGTGAAGCGAACAGCCCATACGGGACGTGAGCGATTTCGGTCCGCATGAGCGCTGATGTGAAGACATGATACGCAAGCCAGGCTAGGACGAATTGCAGACCACGTCCAGCAACCCAATTCCAGACCATATCGAGGGTTTTGGCCTGCGCGAAAGACATCCTGCCGAAATGGAGGTCGATTCCCAGAAAACTCCAAGGTCCTCCTGCGAGATAGCCGTTGGATTGACAGTTCCAGACGGGTATCTGTTCAATAGTGTTGCCCATGCCGCTGCAAGTGCCACCACCGAACCACAGTAAGGCAGCAAATGGACCTGTCACAAACCCCAAGGATATGAAGGGCACAATAATGACCGCCATGACAGCAAGCCAAACCCCAATGTATTGGAATCGTCGACCACTGTTTGGCTATCAGCTACGTGCCCTATGCCAGGTCACACGACAGGCTTACTATGTCATATGCCTTTTCATGTATCTCTTTGGGGGGAGATGATTACTATTCCCTTCAAGAGTGTTCTCGGGGGACGTCGTAGAGACCGACCACCTGGAGACACGGTATTCTGACTTCTCCATGATTGCCGGCGCCTCCTTTCCAGGCGGTTAATCCAAACAAGCCAGCACTGTAACAGAAGGATCAAAGGATTACACGAGTAATGATCCTGTGCACAAAGAAGACGAGAGAGGGCTGTGTCATATGAAATGAAATAGCGGCCCAGCGCAAGCGACAAAGCCATGGACGCCGATCCGCAATACGAGGACAGAGCCGCATGACGCCCATGAAGGATACTGGGAAAGAGCGATCAGATACTCACGATGACTTGTTAGGCAGTCGTAGTGGGCTGTGCTGCTGCTACATCGCCTGAAACAAATGTGAGAAGCGCGGCTGTATGCGCAATGCTTGAACGAAACAGAAGTAAAGAAGAAACAAGTTTCAACCGTATTCGAGGCACGAGAATATTCGCGACAATAGTAGCCACCTGACCCGCTACGTATCATGACGTGATGACGTTGGCTGTGTTTACGGCCTCTCGTCTGAAGAATGCCAGTGTAACAGATCAGTTTATAGCTGCGGACGATTAAACAAGTATCAGGCCTTGGTCAGTCCATGTATTATGTACATTACCACTCAGGCGCGACGGATCTAGGGCAAAGCAGAAAAGAAGAAGCATGATCTTGAAAACCAAATAGCATCGGGCAGGGGTATATTCGCCAAAACAAACACTGACAATCTAAGCTTCAATTTGCTGCCGGAGCCCAAGGTCTATGCACAAACTGCTTTCAACGAATGAAAAAGACGTAGTGAATTCTATGATGTGTCGCCAATGGCGTGGATATTGGGTCCAAAGGGCTCGTCCTCATAGCCGACTGCTTGACGCACACCTGAAGCATCATCCTCGGTAAATTCAGCAGTTTGAGCATCTTGGTCATAGCTTGTCAGCCGCATCAAGGGTGGCGTAGCCGGAGGACCTAGCAGCTTTGATGGTTGATCCTCTTCTTGGAGCATGAAGCTTTGTCTAGGGGTGCTGCAAGGCCGTAGAGGTCGTCTGGATGAGGCTGGTCGGGAGGACTTGGTATTCTGTTGCGTTGGAGGAATTTGCCGTACATTCGGGCCCGGTGGCGTCATTAGACTAGAAAGGAATCCCTGGGCAGAAGTTGCAGATCGCGAGGGTGTTTGATTCGTGCTTTCGCTTGCGATACTAGAAAGGCTACTGAAAGGCGTTTCTCGGGCTCTTCTCCAATTGCTCCAAGCAGCAGCGGCAGCATGAGGTAAAGCTTGAGGCGAGGCCGCAAGATTCGAAATGCTAGCCAAAGAAGGGAATGTTTGAGCGCGGGCCAATGCTGGCTCCTTCTCTTGCTGCTCCATTTGTAGATTTGCTTTGAGACGTATGGCAGCATCCTTGACAGCTTCCCGATTGTAGCTCGACTGGGACAGGCTGCTGATGATGTCCTGCAGGTCGTCAACCCGTACGCCTAGCAGCTCTCGCAGCCAGTTAATCTCCATCTCTTGGTTCTTTAGTTTCTCAGGAGCATCGTTGTCAACCTCGGATAGCTCTTGCTCGAGTTTCTCGATGCGACCCTCACGTGCTTGCAACTGCTCCTGGAGAACTATGATCGATTCACGCAATGCCTGAGGCGAGATCTTTTCGGGTATGTTCGTCCCTCTGGCGAAAGGCAGTGATGCATGAGATGGAGGCGATGTAGAAGCGGTCATTTGAGACTGAGCAGCTTGGACGGCAGCATGAGCCGCTGACTTGGCAATTCCTAGCTTTTCTTCAAGATGAGCAACACGATCCGTGTAGTGAGTAACCTTCTCATCCGCCAATGCCAGGCGTTCGTTTAGATGATTCTCGGAGCGAGACTTATCCTCTGTCAGATTGCTCAAGACTCGCTCATGCTGGGAGCGTAGTTCCCCGATCGTCCGCTCGTGAAAGCGGTAATGCTCTTGCAGGGCAGCATCACGAGCTTCCGCGGCCTGCCGAAGTGCAAGCTGACGGGAGTCCGAAGCCTCTTCGAGCATAAGCTCAAGTCCAGATCTGACATCTGCAGCATCAGTTATAGCATCATCCAGTTGCGACTGGAGCCGTGAGATAACGCTTTCCAGATTGGCCCTCACAGTGTTGATTTGACTTTTGGCAGCATCAAGATCCGCTCCCATTGCTGTCTCGGTGCGTTCGGTATCCATTCTTGCAGTCTCTCTAGCGTCATGTAATTCACGTTCTAGCCGATAGGCAGTCTGCTGATGCTCAAGCTTCTCGGTCTTGAGCTGGCCCACGTCCTGTTCAAGCTCGACATTGGCCTTTTGAGTCTGGTTGATCAAGAATTGTGCTTTCATGGCTTCCTTTTCTTGAACCTCCAATCTGTCGATATCGACTTCCAATCTCTCCCTTGTTCGAGCTTCAGCCTCGAGCCTTGCGGCTAGCAGATCTGACTTGGCAATATACTCCTCCTCCCTATTCCGCCACATGAATTGGTCACGGGCGATGTCGTTGGAAGCCGTGGTCATGTCCTCCTGTAACCGCTCGAAGCGACCCCTCAGTGTCTCGCGACCCTGCATGCGTTCCTCTATCTCGGCTTTAAGAGCATCAATGGTTCTGGTGAGTCCGATATTCTCCGCCTTTGAATCCTCGACCTCTTGCCGCCACTGCGCGCTGGAAAGTCGGTACTCTTCCAGAGTATCCTCCAACGCAGCATTCTTTTCGGATAGCTCAGTTACGGTTTTGTCCAAACTCTCTTGCAGACCCTCCAGCATTGCGGTACGGCGCAGAGTCTCATGACGTTCTTCGTGGAAAATGGCAAGACTTCGCTCTGTTTCTTCAGCCGACTCTCTCTGCTCAGCAGCCTCATGCATAGCACTACGAAGAAGACGTTGATTATCCGCCAGGGCATCTTCGGTCGCCCGTCTAGCTTTGAGCTCGTCCTCCGCCCTCGTTTCAGCAATCTTAAGCATACTCTCCAAGCCATCAATATGCAATTGACTTTTCTCGGCAGTTGCAGATTGATGACTGGATGTTATAGGACCAGATCTTCCTCGCAATTGCCTTCCGACAGCTTCTTCGACGATGGTCTTGATGTCGCTTGATGACTTCGGAGCTTGTTGTGAATTTGTCCGGAGTTCATTGACAGCATTGACGAGTTCGGTGAGCTGGTTTGGTTGTGCTAATTGCTGCTGAGCTGCGGCAATATCTTGGATTGAAGCTTTCAAATTCTCATAGCTCTGATCTCTTTTGGGCGACCTCAGTCTTGGTGGGGAGGTAACCCCTTCATCATCCTCATCATCGGCGTCGCTTTGCTCGGCTTCCTCGGAAAGTGTTCTCCGAGGCTTTCGGCTTGGAGATCTGCCTGCTATCGCTGCTATGTTCTCTTTGATGATGACCGCTAAGTTCTCTTGGAGCGGACCCAGCTGGCGCCGAACAATGTCACCGACAACGCTGTGTATGCGTTCATCGAAGAAAGTGCTTCTTGTGTGAAACTTTTGCTCGTCGCTGGAACAAATGGCGTCGTCCCAGTCACTGATAGACCGGCTACCAGGACTGTTCAATCGGCGGATGTCAGATTTCGAAGGTCTGTATGACGGGCTGAAACGAGCATTACGAGCTACTAAATCCCTGTCTGCGGTGTCTGCGCTCTCCGACTCTGTGGGAGGGAGGTATTGGTATGGCTCCCTGAGCCTATTGGGACTTGGCGATGGTACATCGCTTCTAAAATGTGCTCCATGTAAGAGCTGATGGGATCCTAGGGATTCGTGAGTGAGGAGAAGAGTGTCTTGTTCCGAGTTTCTAGCCCGGCAAGGACTTTCGTGACGCTCCACGCCAAGATCTGAGTCCTCCTCGTTGAGATGCTTCATGACCGCGTCGATCTCCTTGAAAGATTCATCGATGTAAACCACTCCGTCGATGAGTGAGTCAGCTGCGAAGTCTCGGACATTTGCTATATCTTGTCTTTGATGAGCTTGTGATGGGCTAATTGCAGATACTCCGACGGACTCGGATGAGGGAGTTGAGGAACTGATTTCTGAGATGTCGTCTTGATCTTCGACTTTGCTTGGGCCATTGATCGCAGAAACCTCAATCTCAAGATCGTCCGGGAAATTACGGATAGCTCCCAATGTCACATTATCTACCGAGTCAGCAGTCAGGTTCTGGCCGGGCTTCCCGAGGGGCGATTCAAGCGGTAAGGCAACATTGAACAGTGCGGCCTCTTGAGCATTGTCAAGTGGAAATGGCACCCAGGCGTTACCCTTGGTACTTTCTAGCGGTGTATCGTCACCTTTGCCGCTCATCTCTGCGCTCGGCGGGCTGATCAATCTTGACGGATCTTCACCTATATTTTCTCGGATTGGGGAGCCAGGGATGGCAAATAACGGGACTTGATCGCCAGTGTTGTCGTGCCGTCTCATACGCTTTTGACGTCCTTCTGGTTGAGTGATCCTCCCGGACTCATCTTCTTGACCATCAGCATCTTCCTCACTGGCTGTCTCGCTTTCGCTGGGCTTGATAATGGGAATAGCTTTCGATTTCTTGGCAGGTTTGATGACTTCCGCGAATTCGATATTGCCAAAGATCTTCCTAGCATTGCTATCGATTCCTTGTGGACTCGGCGGCGGCCCGTTTGCTACGGACCCAGAGTTCATAGCATTGAACATAAGAGCATCAGGCTTGAATGCTGGGCCAGAAGAGGAGAAACTGAACTCTCGTGATGGTACATTTCGCTTCTGACTATTTGCTGGTATAAAAGCTGGCGCCGCTACGTTGAGTCCTCCGTGGTCACCCCACGCGATCAGATTCGACGGTTGCATAGTACACACAGGACCGTTGGCTGTAGGTGTCGAGGAGTCTAGCTGCTCACCCTGGAAAGCAAATAAGTCCGGACAGGATGGCTTTCTTGGCTGGAACTCAAAAGCCGGAGCTGTGGCGTCTAATTTGGTTACAGAAGACTTGGAGACATGCCTAAGCCGAGTCTCTGCCCGAGGCACCCTATCCAGACCTGAAGTATTTGCCGGGCTAGGGTCTGTTTCGATCTCTTCGCGCTGTGACTTCGAATCAAAGTCATCTTTCTCGGTCTGGTCTGGACGCTCGCCATTCGATTTCTTCTCATGTGTGTGCTTGCTCGACTCAGTCTGGCCACCCCTGAACAATCCATCTCTGTAAGCATCCGAGCTCGACTCAGCCTCCTCAATCTCCTTTTGTAGCGTTTCGCTCAAGTTCTGACGATGACCTCGAGGGATTGGAGAAGCAATCTCCGGCTCGGTGTTATATCGCGTAGGAAGGAGTTCGTTGATGAATCGATGCTGCTCTACTGCTGGTTGAGAATCGTGAACCATCATTAGCTGTTGCTGTTGTTGCTGGTGTAGTTGCTGAGCTTGTAAGCGAGCCTGTTCTTGTTGCATCATAGCGAGTAACTGTGGTGAGTCCTCACTGGCCGCTGAAAAACCTTTCATGCCTGAGTTCGTGGGAATTCCAGACGTAGGATTCTGGAACTGTCCAGTCACGATAGGAGAGGCACCTCTCGTTGCAGGCTGCGAATTGTACTGCTGTGAAGGCGACCATGTCCCTGAAGGCGGAGGGTTGGGTCGAGTTATTGGATGCGCAGGCGGGAAGCCACCGATAGGTGTTATCATCGAGTACCTGGGGAAGTGGGCAACGCTGGGCTTCGTCTGACATGGATTATCTTGCGAAGCGCGTGAGCAATCGCTGGACTTAGGCATCATTGATCCTCTTGGCTGCTGAACATAATGGTCGTTGTATGGGACCGGGCTTGAAGAAGCTATTGAGGGCGACAGCTTCACCACCGGATCAGTGGATGACACGTGACGGCTTCTGGTCTCGAGTGTCGTAGTAGTGCTTGCGGATGGCTGATCATCACCAAAGCTAACTCCCAGAGCGCGCAGCTTGTCTTCATTCAATCGACTGACATGGGCTTCCCATGCTCGACGGTCAGGAATGCTGACTCGATATAATCTGTTCCTCCGTTCTTGATACATCTCTTGTTGATCCGGATAAATGCGCCTACTCTGGCCTTCCGAGGTTTGTGTGTCACTCGAGATCTCAGATGAGAGCCTGAATCCCTTTGTATCATAGCCTTGGCTCTCCCAACCTTCCAGACGCCTGCGCACGTCTTCAGGCTTGACATAAATCTTCTCTGCCGAATCCGTCCTGCCACCGACAAGAGGCAACGCAATTATGCAAGCCTTCCCGTGCCATATTACTCGCTTCTTGGGTCTTTGGAACGACTGCAATCCAGATATTGATGGCCGGGAATTTTTCGGTAGCGAATGTTGGACGTTTGGCGAGGAGTCGAGAACAGGGGCCTCTGACACGGTTCTGTCGAGCTGTGTGGGGCGAGATGGCAGTGGCTTCTCCATTTCCGCACGTTTTCTACTATATTGTGGGTCTGGAGAAGGCAGCCTCGGGGTTTTCGACGTTGCAGCTAGCATCGTTATCTGAGGCCCTAGGGAATCCAATTTGCACTCCGCGGGCTCGTCAGAGCTCTTGACACCAATCTGACCGGTTTCAGATCTGTTGCCCAACCAGCTGTTGGTAAAATCCGGACTCAGTACCTTCTCGCCAACTTTCGAAGAACTCGAGTCGTCAGACTCGTCAGTCCACCAACTGCTTTTCTCTGATTCTTTGAAGTCGATGAGGTTACTTCTCAACCAATCATGAGTATATCTGTGTCTCGACTGTTGCTGGGCAAGCGGAGACGACCTTGACAACGTAGTCGTTCCTGCGACTGCAATGGGACAAGATTCTCCACGTTCATTTGGGTGACTTCGCTGTATGTGACCGGGGCCAAAGCTTGGAGTGATTCTCGGGCTTCTTGCACGCAAAAGGGACCCTTCCGCGGTCACTATGCTGGAATTTCGGTGATGAGCGTGCTTTGCTGAGGTCACATCAAAGCCAACGCGGGAGTCGAACGGTGATCCCCATGGGGCGGTCCAATAGGCACTGTTCTCTGACTTGTGATGCTTAGCCGGTGTGTACGTAGCAGCCCAAGGTTTATCGGGGTGCCCTGGTAATGGGGTCTGCTTCAGGGAAGAACGAGCGTAACATTGGCTTGGTGAAGGAGCAGTCCATACACTCGAGGATCGTGAATGTAAGCTTTCGTTATCGCTGTAAATATCAGGTCCCGCTGCTCTGCTACTGTTTGAGAACTTCGGGCCAGCTTGAGTAGGAGGGAAGGGATGCGCCCAATCGGCAAAGGATCCAGGAACTAGACGAACACCACGTCAACATGCCAGCTCTGGACTTGGAAAGATGCTCCTGACCTTCCAGTTCGGCGACTGGCTGGATATTGGAAACGCTCCTCTCCCACAGCACTGTGCTATGCGATGATCCCGGATACCCAATAGAGATTGACAGACGCGGTTTTGTTCACAGGAGCCGTGACGACAAACGAAATGACACGGAAGAGTGTGCTGATCAATGATGGAGAGATAGGTTGCTCAATTCGAATCCCTGTTGCTCGATAGCTGTCCGACTCTCTTACTCTGGGCCGCCGTCGATTCGTTGCTGTCGTGTAAGATATCTTGGACGCGAGAACGTGCTCTCAACCTTATTGGCTCGTATCACGTGATCGTGCTCGCTGATGCGTTCAAGGCGGACCACAACTTGGTTCTGAGCTGACTCCCCTCACGTATGATAGCATGAGGATCAATAGTCACTGACCAAGAGGACATCTACACGTACTCATTCAAGGTGCTCTGGAATCAATTTCTATTACACTAGATACTCATTAACCCCGTCCGTCTAATAGCTGCTAGTCCAAAAAGCGCCCTTTGGTGGATGGTACAAGCCCCCGGGCATCGAGGCTGTCAGAATCGAAACAAAAGAGAACACACGCAACCGATCCCAATGCATGCGCGCGGCCGTCTAATAGCCTGGGTGTGATGAGCCAAGGTACCCTCTCGTGGGTCGATGCGCACGAAACGCTCAGCAGCCGATGGACCATTTGGGCGCGCGTTTGTCCGTGAAAGCACCCCAGTGCCTCTCGTCAGCACTGGCTCCGGTATCGCCACGGGATGTTGGCTTCCATGTCTCATCGAAAGCCTCGAAGTAGAAGACATTGAAGCCCCAGTCAAGTGCAGCGCAGACGCCTTGCTTATAGAAAGTCTTTGCATTGTTGGTGCTGGCTTTGGCCGCTCCGTAGTCGTCGCCACCTGGTCGAAAATTTCAGCATGTTGACATTCAATATTCAACAAAGGGATACGGACCGTCTCCGGGCCAGCCTGTCTCTCCGTTCCAGATCTCAATCGCGTCAATGGAGCCAGAGAGTTCTTGGATGTGACCAATGGCCTGCATAAGATCATCAAGGTAGGTGGCAGTCGCGTTGCTGATGGTCTGGCCCTGCCAATATCCAAAGGCGTTCACAAGCCTGAGGATTGTCAGCCGAGTGGATCCTCGCCCCGAAATAAGTTTGCTCGGTGTCCTTACAGAATTTCAACACCGCCGGTGATCAGTGCATCAGCAGTTCCGTCCTGATACTTGTTCCAGCTGTCTGCGGTGCCAACCTTGACACCGGGGATTGCCTGCTTGACGCTGTTGATGTGCTGTAGCAGTTCGGGCCCAGTGAAGTTTCCTCGGTAGAGGGTTTCCGAGCCAACAGTGACGGCATAGACCGAGCTCTTGTACTGGGGTACGTATTGCTGCAGTGCGGCCTTGTCGGTTTTGAAGGAGTCTGGGGTGTCAGGCCTGATGAGATCATTAGTTCTTGTATCAGAATAGACAGAACGCGTCAAGAGCCGGATAATCATCATACCATATCCCAAGGATGACCTTGATCCCTTTGACGGCAGCGGCAGGAAGGATTTGCTGGGCCACCTGGCAAGGATTTTCCGGCACTGCGCCGTCGACCGCGGAGTATGTTCGGACAATGGAGGTGTAGGGTTTCAGAGCATCGAAGTCTGCCTCGTAGTCGGCTTGAGTTTTGCATGCCTGGTCTGGACTGTGATTTAGTACTCAATCATTTGGGTCTTCGATTCCTGAAGAACTCACTGGGCATACGAGCGCCAAGAGCGAAGCCCAAGATGCCGGCTGCAGACACGGCCAGCGGCGCGGCTGCAAGAGCAGCGGGAAGGATGGTAGAGACACGCATGTTGCAAAGCCGAATGAGTGTACAGTAGGTCTAGGTAAGACTGTGAAAGAGCGTGTAGTTTTGGTGATGTTGGCTGAAGGAATGGAAGTATTCCAAAAGAGAGACGTGGGTTGGAAAAGAGTGACGAGAAGTTGTATAAGTAGCAGGGAAGAAATTAGGGAACAATGTGTTGGCCCGATCGAATTCAGGTACGAGTCACGGCAGCCACTGATTGGCTACACGCACTGCGAAAAGGGGCATCCATCTTTAGCCTAGCGACTACTTAAAGTAGGTAGCCTTTGCCGGGTTCCTAATGGGGAAGCAAGCTTGGGTTCCTGAAAATCCCATCTCCTTTAGCCTCGAGGGAGACTTGCCTTGACGTCGGCATCATGAATGGAATACCGACGATACAAGAAGTCCCGAAGGCAGAGGACTTGTTTGCGCCAATGCTACATGCAGTCGCAGCTCCTCTAAGTTAGGGTTTTGATGGGAGGTTTGGGGTCCCGATGTCAAACCATCATAGAGATGGACACAGACGATGTGTCTCAGAAGCTTACAAAAGGCGAAAGGTTCTTGATGGCATTGGCACTGTTCAAAAGTATGACATGGGAGACGGAGGAGAATATCACAGGAATTTATGTCAAGGATCGAAGATGTCCGAGGGCTTATGGACGCAGTGACATGGCTTGAACGTACCAGCTCAACTTCGAGCATGCCTTGTTTCGAGCAGACGAACAATGGGTCGGTCGCATCGCGGTGAGCTCGTAACTAAACTCTCCTCCAAGTCGCTCGTAACATTGCTGGCAAAGCTCTCACAGCTCAAGCTTTTCCTTTGCAACCTCTCCCTCTGTCAGTCCGACATCGCCGTCCTCATCTTTATCATCAATGTCAGGCCCGTCCATAGTGAGCCCTAGCCGCGCAACGGTTGCCTCAATGTCCCCCATCTCCGCGTCATCGTCAGAAGTGTTTGACGGAACGACGGGCTTATCCACTTTTGCTACGCAAGGGCTCTGCTCAACCTCGGAATTGGCAGAGCCATTGCGTGAATGATTACCGCTCTCGTTGCTTGCTCCTACGCTTGGGACCGGGGAACCGAAAGTAAGGCGAGGGTAGTGAGGGTCGCTCTGTTCGCTCGGTCCTCCGTCTGTGATCGCACGGCCCATGCTGTCTACCGGAAATTTATGCCCCACACCCCAGAGCAACTCCTCAATTCCCTTCAGCCGTAAATAGCTGAAGCATAGAAGATGTTCCAGACTCGCTTGAGATACCCGAATCCACTTCTCGCAATCTGCTTGTTCTTCACGGAGGCGCGTGACCAATTCCTTGTCGCACTCCTGCCGCAAGTCGAAATCTCCTTTGAGCATCTTCTCGAGTTCTCTGTGTGTCTTGTAGCTTCGAATCAATAGATCTATGTGCAAGTCTTGCATATCACTTGTCCCTCGGTGGCTCTGTGGGCCATCTCCGATCGATAGATTGAGTGCTTGAAGTGGATTGAGGCCACCCAACTTATCGAATGGTGCTTCGTAATCGGCGACGATCTTGTCGGCAATTTCAGATCTCAGTTTAGCAAGTTCATCTTCTGATGTTGTAGTGGACGACTGTGTCTCTTGCTTGTTCTCCATTCTGGAAGTGCGTTTAGCGTATTTGATCTTAAGGAAATGAGATATATGGTACCTGCTCCTTTTTCCGGGGTGGGAGAGCGAGCAGAGGCTGTCGTAGGACTTGCGATTTGACGGAGGGGGCCCTTGAAGAATCTCCCGCAATAACAACTGAAGTACGTGCCTATGTGATTTGGTCGGTTCGTTGAGACAGCCTCGAACGTCGCGATCGTATTTGACTTCTGCGTTTGCAGCCGGGTCAGAGCGGACGGAGTTGGGAGTCAAAGCAGCAGGAACACTGTCAATAGGCGAGCTGAAGAAGAGAAAATACAGTGATGCCGAGGATCAAAGCGACAACAAAGCACTGCTCGTTTTAGGGTGTTGACCATGCACGCCTGTGAGATCAAGGAAGGATGCTGTGATTGGACCGACCTCGACACTTCTTGGTGTGCTGCAAAGCAAGTCAATAGATTGTGCTAAATTGCCTTCCAGATATTGACATCTTTTGGCGCGAACGCGAACGCGAATCTTCGAGCGATGTTAAGTATTGATTGCGATGCCAATCGCGCGACATGTTGACACAAAGCGTGAGTTCCGTTTGCCCTCGGTTACAAAGCCACCGAGCCATTATTTCTCTATCACGTTCTAACTTCGAAAAAACGTTTGATAGAAGCACTCGTACTCTCTTTTTATCAAGCGCACAAACCACAACTCTTGCGTCCATTCCCGAATTCCAATATGAATAAAAAGCAAGCTATCAAGTCTCGCCGAACAAGCAAAGCCTCAGAAAACGTGCAGCAAGAAATCCATGCCGCGGATATACTCAAAGGTAACAAAGTTACGGAACACAACACACCTGCTGCAGCTCGAGCTCGCAAGTTCAACAGCCTCGTAAGTAGAATCCTGAGTATCTCTTGCCCTTTTCTAAGCGTTTGAAGATGCTTGAAACATGTCCCAGCAACATCCGCTCCAAATGTATGCACCTCTGCTCATTGCATTGACTGAAAGGAAGAATGCTGACTCCGAAATCAAATAGGAAGAGCAAATCATCGCCAACCAGGAGAAAATTATCGATTCTCGGGAAGGCTTCATTGCCGAGTATAAGACATACACCGACTCCCTTCAAGGGCGCATCGACCTTCTCGAGCGCATGGACAAGACCAAGGACGAGAAAATTGTGCTGCTGGAGGATGCCTGGACGAATTATACGAACCTGGTGAAGAACCAGGAGGAGACGCTTCTTAACGGATATGTGAAGGTATTCGAGAAATGGGATGATAAGAAAAGTCAAGCGTATGAGAGAGAGATCACATCCCTGAAAGAGAGGATCAAGGAGCTAGAAGAGACGGTGAGGACTTGTGTTGAATTCTACAAGGAGCAGATCGAGGATTTGACGGGCAAGGCTGGAAGTGCAACAGCGTCTAAAGGGAAGGGAAAGTGGAAGATCGTACGTGATCATGAAAGTGGGAAATGTGGAAGGATGTTAGAGGGCTGGTGTATCGTCTCTTGAGCTGGCAGTGTAAGTCTTATGGACAATGGTACAGTGTTATGTTCTTCACTCCTGCACTCTAAAAGTCAGATTCTATTGGGCTGACAGACACTTGCACAGGAGCTATCCCGCGACACAAGTCTATACTGTCGAGGGTACGTTCTCTTCGAGCAAGGCAGTGGCAGTGAATCGGTAATATAACCTGCTCTATGCGCAGATTGATTACTTTAATTAAGAGCTCTTCCTCGACCATACCATCCCGACACATCACTCAAGATAGACCCTTAAGAAAATAACCAGTTACAGATCTATACCCGTGAACCTGAAACCTATGCTGAAAGGATAAGAAAGTAAAGATCTTGGATCTGCCACGCTAAGCCTCCCTGGTATCCCATGCGGTGGCATGCTGCACTTCTCAAAGGTTCGTCGAATTCACTGGGCCCTGACTCCTCCTGGCCGTCTGACTAAGAACGTCGAATTCTTTTACAGTCCGCCTTTTGAGCTTTCGGCGTTCAAAGGTCGTCTAGTCCATTACGAAGTCATTGATGCTATTTTCCAAGCACTATACCCAGAGATAATGCGCCGTTGCCTGCCACTACCTGGGATAGAAAGGGGGACAATGCCTTTATCGAGAGATCTAAATTCCTAGGTGGACGCCGAAGTCGAACATGTGGCCCTGAAGAACAAAGTCTTTCGAAGCTGAACTGCAACGCCACTTCCGTCTGTGTTGCAGAATGCATAACAGAATAGGAGAACGTAATAAAAGACAACTATAATTGCGAGCGTCGAATTCTAACACAACTTTTGCAACTCGAGCTTCTCTATCACATATCTGGTATGACACATCTCTCTTTGTTACTTTGTTCAGACCTTTCCCTATATCATTCCTCCAGTTCCTTCATCAGCTGCAAACTCCATCAACCGAACAACGACGTCAAGATGAACAAGAAGCAAGCCATCAAGCAACGCCAAGCGAAGCTCGAGCAAGAGATCCACGCCGCGGACATTCTGAAAGGTAACCTCGTCGACGCCGAGCAACAAACCGATCGCACAACGCAAGCGCGCAGACCCAACAGTAGTCTGGAAGAGCAAATCATCGCCCGCCACGAAACACGCATCGAGAGCCTATCCCTGCTCCTCAAGGACGGCTATCAGATCGTCGGTGTCCGCGAAGCCCAAATCAAAGATCTGAAAAACGCATTGGAGGAGCGGGACCAGAACTTTGAGAAATTCGTGGTGGAGCAGAAGCAGGGCACTGACACGTTTATGAAGGAGCGAGATGCGATCTATGATAGGGAGAGACGGAACATTGATGCCATACATAAGGAATGTGTGGATAAGATTTGCGCGAACCATGATGAGGAGAGACGGAACACCGATGCGCTGCATGAGGGGTTTGTGGATAGGATTTTTGGGCTTCATGGTGAGCGGGTGAAGGAGCTCGTAGGGAATATTGTGCGGCTGGAAGAGAGGATCAAGGAGCTGGAGGGCGCGAGAAGTGGAGGAACGGACAGTGCGGAAGACGAGACAGGGCAAGCCCGTACGGTTCTTGTGGGCGAGGAAGGAGGCGCTAAGGGACGGTCGGCTGTTGCCAGCGAAGAGGGGAAGATTCTGGAGCTCATCGAGAAAGGGAAACAGGAAACGGGGGCCAAGAGGCGTGGGAAATGCGAGGGGATGTCAGAAGGCAGGGGCGAAAAGAATGCGGTGCCCGTAGAGAAAGGGAAACAGGAAACGGTAGGCAAGAGGCGTAGGAGAAGCGGAGATGTGCCAGAAGGAAGGTGCGTGGTTTCTTGAGAATCGGCTCCTTGTGTACCCAAGACGCCTTTGATGTTCCTTGAGATAATCGATTCCTACATTGCCATTGTCTGAGCCAGCGAGGAAGAAGATTCTAGACATGACTCAGTCGGTTACAATGATAGACGAAGAGGGAAGCGCAATATCGGAAAAGGAATGCGCTGTGATGGCCATTGATATGGAATAACCGGTCTGAATAACTCACCCGATAATGAAACGGCGTCGCTAACAAGGGGCTTGTAACAGGACTTCGGGAAACGAATCTTGAATGCTTTCCAGTGAGCTGGACCTCAAGACACGACACACGTTCCCGCCTCCATCTTCCTCTGTCTCCTTCGCTCGTTGCCCACACCCTTCTGCTTTCCTTCTCTTGTAGTACTCGCTTCTTGGTCCACAAGCTCCGTGTTCGGCTCTCGAGCCTTTTCCCCTGCAGACTCAGGACAATAACCCCCCGCATCCTCCAACTCCTCAATCCTCCCTTCTAATTGCGCATTCATTTTCTCATAATTCCCCGTCTCCTCCTCCATCCACTTCCCATACTTCTCCGTATACCTGTTCAGCAGAAACTCCTGCTGCTTTTCCGCGAAGCTCGACCACCTCTTCTCGTTCGCCAGCACCATGTTCTTCCATTCCTGGATCAATCCCTTCAGTGTGACGATCTGCTCGTCGCGAGCATCGATGATTCGGTCTCGGTTCTCGATGACTTGGGCCGAGTGATCAATGTGCTGCTTTTGGAGATCGATGGTCTCTTCATGTTTCGTAATAAGCTGTTCTTCTAGACTCTGGTTTCTGGGAGCCTGGGAGATGGTAATGAGATTGCCTTTCAAAATGTCTGCGGCGTGAACCTCTTGCTCAGCCTTTTAGGGAGCTGGTTTGCTTGACGCTGCTTGATGGCTTGCTTTTTGTTTATCTTGAAGTCGTTGTTAGACTGATGGGAAGTTGCGGTCTAGTGGAGCGACCAATTTAATAAGATCGAGGAAGAAGACGTAACAAAGTAATAAAGCGAGATGGGTCATATCAGACACTTTATGTGACAAGAAACAGGACTTCTCGAGATGTGTTAACTTGCAACGATTGTATCAGGACATAACACTGGATTTCAATTCTGTTCTAGGTTCGATTGTGCACGGGGAACAATGTCGTTGCAAGCGGGCTGACCAAAGCAATTAGCTGGGGATATTGGAATAGAGATGCGCTGCCATGGCGACAGACTATAATGCAACCCAAGGAGCCTCTTGACTGCAGAATTGTGTCGCTCCTGAAAATATATCGAAGACTAGAGAACAATAATCTTCATGTCTAGATCCGGGTTTTACCCGACTGCTGCATTCGCCTATCTCATGGTGGTACGAAAATGTATATGCGAGACATGTCGATCGAGAGGGAAGCAAGAGATGGTAATACACAGCAGCGACGTTGGACAATGGATGATCTACGACAAGGATCACTGCTTTGTGAAACTTCTTGCCATTAGAGAGCCTGCTATCGGGGCTGACAGAGCAGGAATGTGTCCCTCTTGCCAAAAGACAATTTTCGAACCATGCCGACTCAAGACATTATGCACCCTCCTTCTTTTCGTTCCTCCGTGGTAGTCTCCTGTTCGCTATCGATCAGAGTAGTAGGCTTCTTTGCTTCTTCGTCCTCAGCCGCTGTCAGTCGACCGAGAGCAGCATCTAGCTTCTCCATCTTCTCCTGCAGCCGTGCAGTCATGTCTACATGACGCCGCTTGATGACGTCGAGCTGCTCTCGGAGTATAGTGGCTGTTTTACCGCTACGTTCGAGGGATGCCTCCAAGTCAGCGTTTCTGCTCAGCAAACGTGCGATCGTGTCCTTGTCCTCCTGCCGTTGGCCCTCGAAGATGGCTCGGAAAGCCTCTTCGTACGAGTCCCGGAGTTCCGCATCGTGGTCTTCCATGATCTCGCTCAACCGCTTATGGAGGGGTCGAGCGATCTCTTTCTGGTCGATACATCTATCCTCCGGCTCTTTCATAGCCTCGAGTTCCGCGATCTTTTGATGCAAGCGCTGGATCAGGTCCCTGTCTTCCCTCCGTTGTGTCTCCATGATCCGGCAATTCGAGCAGTTAGGTTCCTCTGTAGGCTTGGCAGACCACTCCTGGAGGAATCGGTCGAACCCAAATATGCTTGGTGCCACAGGTTGGGCATTTGGCGCTTGAGAAAGGTGATCAAGTCTGTCCTTGTGATTTTCGCGCAACTTTTCCGACGCCGTGTCGAATAATCGTCCGCCTCCAAAAGGATTTTCCGACGTCATGTCGAATAATCGTCCGCCTGCAAAAGGGTTTTTAAACAAGGGTTGCCCGAACCGGGCGTCACTATCCTCCAGAGATCCGATGTGCTTGACATGGCGCTCAATAGTCGCGTTCTGTTCATCGTTGGTCTTCATTAGAGTCTCGATTTGCCGCTTCTGGGTCGTTATAACTTCATGCTGTAATTTGATAGTTGCCTTTTGGGCGCGTTTCGAATCAGGCCGAGCTTTTGAGGAGCCTTCGGCACAGAGGTCAGCAACTCGGTTGTTTCTCATCAGAAAATCCGAATGGATTTCGTGTCCACGGCTCTCCGGGACTGGTTTCGGGCCAAGGGGTGGCCTCGCTTGCTTTTGATTCATCTTCGGAGCACGAGTATTTGAATGCTGGACTCTGGGACTATTAGGAAGAACGTAATAGTGGAGTACAAATAGGAAGGGGTTCTGAAGGCCGTGATAAGAGGACATTGTGATGCTGAAGCTATGATATGTAAACAAACACTTTGAGAAGATGTTGACCTAAGGCAACAATGATATCAGAACACAACACTCAACATGAATTCTATCTCTTTCCTAATGGTCATAATGCCCGAGTCAACATCAAGGACATCGTTGGTGAACAAAGGACCTATTCGCTTCGGATACAATTCGAAGTCTAAGACCTAGCAATAAGAGGACTCTATATATCCATGGCTCTGATGGCCCAGTATCGCTCCGAGCGCCTCGAGTACTACACAGCTGTATTCTTGCTTAATCAGCTTGTCAGCAACGTTTGGTTTGATTATCGTCATGATAATACACAAGACTGCCACGGCTGTCGCACTGAACATGTTTCGAATGCGAGCGACCAGCCGTGGTTCTTGAGATCTTTGCAAACCACGCAGCCTAAAGTAAAAGTGGAAGAGCTTGTTGTAACCAATATGGCAATGGATTGGCAGAGGAGGATGGCCACATGGAACACAATTCAAGTACCCCTTTTTGTTTGACGGAGAGGGTTCTGTTACGCTAGAAGTCAAATTTCCTGCTACGGAGGTATCTTATGCCTCGTCGACGGTTCTCATTAGCTTCTGATGGGGTACTTCGTATGTCACATGCAATGATTGCCATGGGGACAGACATCATTGGCTACCTTAGGAGCTGAAGGCCCCGACAGTTGGTAAAGCAAATGAGGATTCCATGCGTCGCAGAGCAGAAGCGACAACAACGCGATGATCTTGGTCTGATCGGCATTTCTATGTTTATTTCTGACAGCATGACTGCTATTTATGTAATCACATACAGTACTTGGTCATTTACATCTCTATCTCGTGGCAATAGAGGGTATGATCATCAATACGAGGATCGTAATAATAGAATAGCCGGGCTGAAAAATGAAAAGACCTTTTCACGTCTTACCTAAAGTACGCTAGTCGGGCAGGGGCTACTCCACCCGAGCGTGAAGTTTCAGTGCAACGCCTGAGCTAAACGCAGGGGTCTTCTCAGGGGGCAACGCCCCAGCCTTTAATCTTCCACAATAAACACGCGTGGCCTTCCCCCACAACCTTCCATTCTATCTTCCCTTCCCTCTTGATAAGTCACACTCGTTGATCTGCTCTCCTACCTGCTCATCTATCCAGCTACTCATACCCGATTTCTGAAGAGCCTTTGAATCCACCCTACAACCTTTAATATACACAAATTTCAGTCACCATGCATTACTCTATTGTCTTCCTCTCCCTCGCCGCTGCGGCTGCTGCCCAGCCTCAAGGAGTCGCCCAGGGCTCGGGCTCGTCTGCATATGTACGTGTGGAGCTGTGATTCATCCTACTCGAGACAGTGGTAACGCTCTGTCTCTCGTTCTTTCAGCTGCGCCTGTCTCAATCTCGATGAAGCTCGTCGTCGCGTCACATAGCCTTGGAAACAGTATGCTGACGATATCGCGCTACAGACGAACCCTTTCACATCCTTCACCACCCAGACCAACTCACTCAGCGTGATCACTGGCATGCCGACGGTCGTCACCTCTCAGCCACTGCCTGTGACTACTCAACCACCTGTAGCCACCGTGCCAGCGTCTGGCCCTGTTCCCGCTCCCGTTGTTCCTGTCGCCCCCGTCGCCCCCAGCAACAGCACCGTTCCAGTTGGTTCCGGCAGTGGTAGCACTGGTAGCAACAGCACTTCGCCGTCATCGGGAGGAGTCGCTTCCAATGGCACCACTACTGGCGGTAGCAGCAGCGGAAACAGCACAACTGGCTCATCGGGCTCGGGCACTACCACCAGTTCCGGCTCCGGAACCAGATCCACCTCGTCCTCGGGCACGACGACCTCCCCAACCAGCTCTGGCTCGCCCTCACCCTCATCTGGTGCTGCTGGCCTCCTCGAGCCTGTTCTCTCGCTTGGTTTCGCCGGTGCTCTGTTCGCTTTCTTCCTGTAGATCATCGTTGGTGAGCGGAGTCATTACATCAAGTTCCGGGTTCTTATCCGGGTCCATCTGTCTCTTCATAGGGACGTCATTGGCTGGCGCATTGCCCCTTGCGAGGTTAAAAGATTCTTGAGACCAAGGGTTGGCGGCATGCAAGGAAAAGGTAATAATCTGTTACTTATGGGTTCGTCAAGTGGAGTGATGGTTTAGTTTAGGCTGGGGATTTGAGTGAGCAGCTTGATAGATTGGTGAAAGAAGAACATTGAAGCATTTGATAGATCCCCCTCTGCACTCCTGGCACTCGTGACTGGAATTCCTTCTGATATGACTGTTACTTGACCCAGATTGTCGCAGCGTTGCACGAAGTTCAGCTCCCTTCCAGTGATCCGTCAGCCCGTCGGCCTCTCTTGACCTGCCTCGTGACCGCGATCGCTATTCCCACTTTAGATCCGAGTCTGGCATGGGACTCGGCTGGTTGCTCATCTCTTCTGCTCCAACCCACGTTGGGAAATACGTTGACCTTACGGAGGTACAATCGTGCCAGTATTGTTGGGCATACATGCTTGGCAACACCCGACTGAGAGCAATTCCAGACAGGATGCGGTGTCACGCTTTGTCCGGCAGGAGTTTCATCACGGCAGATCTGGGGCGCCGAACCGGACAACGCTACCATGGTTGTGGCGTCACCAGCGTTGCAGGAAGGGTAATACAATGCTCCAACTCTACTGACCACGCATTGTTCGAGAATCTGAGACGATAAGCTTATGCGAAGATCATCAACTGCTCCAGACTGCAAAGCCAAAAGGAATCAATCGGAAGGGACGTCTAGTGAAGCTATACTCGCTATACTGCGCCGGTCATTCGGGGTCTACCAGCATCCTCAGTCCAGCACAGTGATCGCGCTCCGGGACGAACAGTAAGCAGATCAAAACAACTACAAATTCCTGCTGAGCGAAATCGAGACAATAGACGTAATTGAAGAGCCCTTCTTGCGATAACCTGGCACGCACCAACCCGAGCTACGCGCTTTCTCATACAATACCTCAAACACCGTCGAGTTTTCCCTTGCCAGTCACCCATCTGAAAACGAATCGTTCGGAGAACCCAACAAAAGTTGGCTGCGAAGCCTTTTCGGTACACCAAAAGAAGCGCATTGAATCCACGGAACTCTAAGCAGACGATAAAGGATTCAGGCTCGCATATTCATCCCAAAATCTGATAGGATTACATGACAGATTTTGTTGTCCTCCTGCTTCTTCAACATGAAATACGAGATGCGCCCTTTGCGATGACCTCACGGAGACGTGGACCAAGGACATCCTGCTCTCTAGCCCCCTAACTCTAGCCCTCAACTCCTTCAGCGGCAGAGATGTCCTGGTTCTGGCGTGGTTTTCAATCTGCTATATTCTATTACGTATCTTGTGCCCCGTGCACCAAATTCGCCTACCAGCACCGCCGACGAAAAAACCGTAAACGGGCCAACGCCGAGCAAGAAGCCGAGGAAGGAGCATATCAGCATCCATCGCCATTCAGCACCAACATATACTGGCGCGAAGAGATGCTCCTGGGCCCTGGACCGCCTCAAAAGAAGAAAGAGCGGGATAAAGAGAGAGAAAAAGAAAGAGAGAATTGGAACAGAGGCTTAAGCACTGGCGGAAGCGCCCTCACTGGTGCCAGTAGTGCAGACACAATGGTCGTGACTGAAGGCGTGGAAGGAAAGGAAGTTGAGCAAGAGCGTCCTAGTGGCGAGGGGTGGAACAAGAGACGATATCAGAGGGAAGATGAGATACTATGGGGCTATGACGACACTGGCCGTGCGCATACACCAAGTTCAGGCGTGAGTCGCACTCCTAATAGTTCCAGCGGTGGGAATCACTACTACGCCCGCAACCCAGAAGTCAACGATCTTCATCCACCCATTGTGAACACTCCTCTAGACAGAAGCCAGACGAGATGGATGCTGCAACCACCTCCCAGCGCAAGAGTCATGGCAGGCAAGGAGCGAGAACACCGCAGCCGAAGTGATAGCGGAAATAGTGGAAGAAGTCAAGTCAGCAGCAAGAGAGCTGCAGATATGAACCTGGGCCGACTCATTGGCGAGAAATCAATGGAAGAGCGCATCCGCCGGGGTGATGCAGCGTCTACAAATCCCATCGCGCTGTTGAGAGCCTCATCCAAAGATACACCTACCTCAGAATCATCTGGTCAACGTCACGACAGGGAACGACGACCATCGAGCGAGTCGCGTTCGACTACTGACTCGCAGCGTAAACCGCCACCACCTGCAACCACCATATCCGCAGATTCACATCCTGCAGTTTTAAGACCGCCGTTATCGACAATGAAGTCGAATACACATGCCGACCAAGCCCCAGCACGGCCGCAACGGCCGAAGCTAGGTCCAATGGACAGCACCTCCTCCCTTCGGGTTTTGCAAGAACTCGTCTCACCACTGAGCCTGAACGCTTCGCCTGCTGGAAAGCTGAACGTCAACAAGCTGAATGCTCTGGCGCGCTCGCCTTCTCCCCTATCCGAAGCTGCAATCAAGCTCCCTCCGGCTGACGCCCGTGAAGACCAAGATCTGAGTCCATCGGAAGTTGATACTCTTCGATGGAGCATGGCTATATAACCCAAGTTTCTCTCTCTGTGTGAATACTCATTCTCTGTCTACATATTGGGTTTTTGGCGTTTTCGTCTTTACGCTTCCTACCTGAGCTCTTAGTAATGAATAGACGAAGATGAGTGGTACGAATTTTAGCAAGTTGGAAAAGAAGCAGGGCGCAGGTGGGAGTTCTAGACCTAGCATGTTGTTGATCTCTAATGCATTACTGGTAACCGTCAACTTTTCATGTCCAGATCGAGCCCCAACAGACCGTTTCCAAAAGGCATGTTATCCGGGCCGACATGCTTGGGACCAGTACGTCAACGATCGCTATTTTATTATTTCTCGCTAATCATGCCTTGCTACTGGATTATAGTGCTTCCCAACCAAGTGTTCTAGAGCAGGTAGGTTATAGGGCTCCCCATTCAAGTACTCTACAGCAGGTAGGTCGCCAGACTCTACTTTCTTCATCTTTCCCGTTCATAGACCAATATCGCTTGCCGTCTTCTCCGTTCCATCCAGCACATGCACAAAAACTCAATACGCAACACGTCCTTTCGCCCAATTGGATCACCAATCAAGCCATAACCCCTTTAGCATCCTCATAGAAACATATACACTCTATCACAATCGCACCGACCCTACCAACAGTCCAAACCCCACCCTTCACCAATCTTCATCCCCACAGATCCACTGCTATCCTCCCATATCAGGAACCCAACCCCTCGGTTCCGAAGGGAAAATCCCGCATGTCGCTTCCAAACCAAGCCAGCCCTCTCGATAGGTCTCCTCGCTAGAGCGAAGTCGAACCCGTGATGGCTTGCACGGCGTGTTTCATCTGCACCACTGTGGTTGCCTTGGGGTAACTAAGGGCCGACCAAGTTTCTTGTCCGCAGTCCCTAATCGAAACCCGAAACCCGAAAAAGCTTCCAGAATTCTGGTCGAGCCTGATTGCACCATACGCCTACTTTCGTGAGTCTCAAGCTTGCTTTCCTAGGTGACGTTGCATCTTAGTGTCGAGCTCTCCAGACAACTCCAACAATCAGCCATGAGTGGCGATTGATCGTCCAGCACCAAGGTAGACCAATTAGTTGATAACATCTCCCTCCAGGAGTGCGCAGGGACTGTGCAGCCTGCATGTGACAGCTATCTGTGCCAATACTTCAAGTTCCCGTCAAAAGCTGAAATGGCCTTTTCCTCCAAGGTTATTTCTCCTTCACCTCTATCATCTGCATTGTGCAGAACGCTCTTCATCCACGATCCAGCCGTCTTCCACCCACCTCCTCCACCCCCTCTCCGCGCTCATCAGCATCCGCACTTCCCACCAGCCCGCAGCTCCAGCTCCCGAATCCGCTCCCTCTGCATCGCATACCCCTTCCTCAACGCCTCCACAACCTCCCGACCATCCTCCTTCGTCTTCCTCCAATGCGCGATCATCGTCTCGTTACACTCCCCCAGCTGGACCTGATCCGCAAACCGCGTCTCCGAAATCGCCCTCGCCTTCTCCATCAGAGAGAGCCTCCGCTCGTACTCCTCGGTGCGCCTGTCCGCGACCTCGAGCCGCTTGCTCTGGTTCGCGATGAGCAGGCTCTGGTTCGCAATCTGCTGCTGCTGCGCTTCGATGATGGCCACGCTTTTCGCGGCGGCGAGGGTTCCTGCGTCGCTGTGGGGGGGCGCGGTGGTGGTCGGTTGCTGGTGGGGTGCGCGAGGTTTCTTGGCTGGTGGACGGGGGGCGGGGCTGTGGACTTTGTTGCCTTTCAGGAGGTCGGCCGCGTGGATTTCTTTGGCCGGCTCTGGCATCTTAGGAGGCGGCACAGATGGCGTGACGAGTGGCGAGGAGGTACTGCGATTCGAGAGCTTGTGTGCGGCGGTAGGAGGCGCGTGCCGCTGGGTGTGGTGTGCGCGTCGCTGTTGTTGCTCGGCTTGCTTCTTGTTCATCTTCGGATGATGGCCTGCGAGAGGACGTGCAGGCTTCGGCGGCGTGCGCATTGGAGACGGATGGATCGTTGGAGTCATGGAGGAGAAGCGGGGGATATGATGTTGTGAATGGTCGCGGCGAGGGGATGAAGATGCCGGAATGTATCACTCGTTTCTGTGACACCAGAAGAGCGTTACCCGTTGTGTGTCGTTGGGTATGTAGGTGTGACACGATTATGCGTAGCAGGATGCTGTCCTCTTGCATGGTCTCTTCTTGATCCTTGATGGGAAACTCGGAGCTGTGGGATGCCAGCCAGCTCCCGTCGACTATTCATATGATCGTTGCTGCGCTCTCTTTGTTCAGTCGACATTGCCGTTATCGATAGATGGAAACCTCACTAGCCCTCCAACCAACATCAATGTCTTTGTCCCCCATGCTCCATCCCATAGTCCTCTATGTCGTCCAAGCATCTAAGACTGACTTGCAGAATCGAGCATTACGGATAGAACAACGCCGCCAACACAGACGAAGGGCTGGAACATTATCGTAATTGCTGGTTTGTTTTCGCGCAACAGGGCTCGCTCGGCACTGTGTTGAGGGCAGTCCACGCCACTCCGGAACACCTCAGCGCGAACCTGACATCAAAGCGCCTAGGATACTCATTCTTGTATAACGCAGCGTATCAGCTGGCCGTAGGATGACATCCTCTGCACGGGAGACTTGACAAGAGGCAAGGAGATGGCGTGGCTGATGAAGTAGGGAGGATGAGATATACAGGCTGGGGAGGATGAGATATACAGGCTGGGGAGGATGAGGGGCCTTCGCTGGGCGGGGGAGGCTTTTTGCATGGTCAGAGAGGGAAGTGCTTGTGAGGGGGTGGGCCTTGGGGTGTGGGCGAGGGATGATATTTGCGTTTGATCAGAGACCGCGGTCCCGGGACCTCGTTCTTCGGGATGTTCGTTGGGAGGGATTGAGGTTTGGTTCTTGGAAGGAGCAAACGAGTGTGCACAGCTGAGGCGGGCTCAGGAGATGGTAGGGTGGAGGGTCGTATCTCGGTTTCCGTGCCTGGATGGGATCTGTTGTGGTTCTTCAAGGGGGTTTAGAGCGACGTTCATGATGTCCTCAGTCCCCAACTTATCTTCTGTTTCCAGCGGCGCATTCGTTGACTCGGTAGATGATCGCCTGACTTGCTTGTGGTTGGAATTGAGAACGTGGAATCTGTATAGGTCAATTGACGACGAGAATAAGCTTCATTTCGAAGAGAGGGAATTGTGGTAGGAAGGAGGGGCGGAGGAGAGGGGGTTGGGCGGTGAAGATGGTAGAAAGGGGTATGTAGTAGAAGTGCGTACTTGTTGGGAAGCTCGCATATGAGAAGCTGAGGCCCGGTGGGCCTGTCCTCACTCGGTCACTTGGTGTATACGAACACTTGTCACCCTAGCGCTTTTCAGATATTGAACTCGGTAGACAGCATGGAGCTAATCAGCACGTTATGTACTCACAGTCGCTTCAACCATAATCCACCGCTGGTCTCTCAAGGATCCGTCCTCGGATTCGCTTCAGATCACGCTCAAAACCCTCCTGTCCGCTATAAAAGCTTCGCATTCCCCATTTTCTCCTCCACCTGTTCCACCTCATCCCGCTGCACCATCTCCCATGCGCAGAAATCCCCTCTTGGGTTCTCATTAAACGCCTTCACCATCTCCATAACCTTCTCATACAACGTCGCCACATTCTTCGCAATCTTCTCCTCCCCGATTTCCTGCGCAGCCACAGCCCCCGCCCGGAAGCCATCCTCCATCTCTTCCAACGTCCATTCCAGGTCCGCGAATGGGCCCACCACCACCTTTTTGTCCACCTCAGCGGGCTTCATCTTCGCTACCACAGGGAAAGGGATCTGATCCAGATATTTTCTGATCTTTTTACATGCATCTTTCGTGGAGTTGCGAAGGGCAGTGGATTCCTCGAGAGTCTCGCACCAGTGACTGATGAGGCCTGACCAGTGTCGGAGTACCCATTTGGCGGCGAGGGAGTGGACGAGCATGCGGAAGGCGAGCAAGGGCTCTTTGAGTAGAAGGTCCCCACCGCTTTCGATGTGATCGTGTATGGTTGTGTTGGGGATCTTGTGTGCAAGAAGGTGGTATGCCTTTATAAAATCCAATGGTGTAGATACGCAGCTTACACCGTTGTCAACGATTGAATGGCTCCAGGATGAGGTAAGAGGATGGTGGTCCTTGTCGCTATAGAAGGGCTTGATAATTATGTTCTGGTTGAGAATGCTGTAGGCGATCATCCAGCCAGTCTTGACGCCTGGCGTTGGGGATTGTCTGCTGTCAAATATGTCAACCAGGAGCATGACCGGCCGCTTTGTTGGCGAGAAACTTTGACCGCTAATCATGTGCATAAGTTGTTCGCGGTGCTCGTGGCCGGCGCCGAAGATGTAGTTTAGCACTTTGCTATCGGGGGTTTGTCGATGAGCTGCCATGTCCTCGAAGTGCTCAAAAGCTTGGCCCATTTTCCATTCAAGGAACATAGCTTGCAAGGCGTCAGGCGGCATTCTCTCACCTTTAGCAATGTCTGGGCAATGGCGCCTCCACGCTTCTTCGAGGAAAGGAGCTTCTTCAGCGGTGTGTGGTGGAAAGCGGCCTTTCCAGGCTTCTCCCAAGTAGATACATAATGCCCGTCCCGCGTCCGCCATCTTCGCTTCCCTGTGTTCCCACGCATCCTCTAATTTCTGCTCTTTGCTTTGCAGCTCCTTCATGTCTCGCTCGTGGCTAGGGTTTGAATCGTCGACGTCAGCATATATCATATGACTGATGGGGCATGCGAACTCGTAAGGCGGCTCGTGGCGTTGACGATGGAGTATTTCGCCATAGTAGAGCGGTCTAGACGGAGGCTCGGCGACATAGTTGTTAGCCTGGTCAATTTCGCTACGAATGAGTCTGGCCGATTCCCCAACAAGGGCGTAGTCCTCGGTCTTTGTATAGTACTCGTTGTCTGGGACCATCCAGCTGGTGGCCGTTGAGCAGGACATAGTTGAGAGTTTGCGTGGGTTGAGGAAGAGGAGATGACTTTGGATTGTGGTCGCTTCTGGTGATGTTTCGGATCTTGATTGTCTGTTTGTAGAATCGTAGCTTGCCGAAGATGTTGTTTTGGTTTGCCAATGGCATGGAGCTGTTTTATAGGCGAAGCTTGGGTGACTTTTTATATGAGGTATGGCTAAGGTAGTCAGCTCGATGAAAACACGTAATGACTCTGCTATAAGCTCCATCTGTTGACTCAGGGCTTCAACATGGCTCATTGTTGCTAGTGACCGACATCAGCCTAGATCAAGAAATGATACATACTGAAGGTTTCCATGAGGACCTTGAACAATTACTTCCGGTCAAACATCGCCTTGACTCGTAAGACGCGTAAAGCATGTGCGGCGCTCGGACACCGGCATTTTCTGCTTCCACGCGTATGCGGAAAGCAGGTACTGCCTTTCACAAGTACATTGTCGCGTATGCAAGATACCTTGTCAAGACTAACAGAACGAGCTAACTTTGAACATCAATCGAACAGTGGTCAAGACACACCTATGGAATGGAGCGGCCAGAGTCAAATACGGAATCAAGCCGGAAAAGAAGCACACAGCGCTGAATTCCAGATGTTGGGGTACTGAGACGGGGAAAAACAGCCATACAGTATGCAGGCACCCATTGTACTATCAAGGGAAATTGAAAGTAGACATTGAGATCCAATCAAGGGTATTTACCCAAAAATCGTGTCCAACATGAACGATGCCAAGACTGTCTCTCCAGGGCTTCCAATGCATCGATTTATACGGTTACCTTTCGACTTACCCAACCAGCCGCCTGAATCACCAGGGACTTCACTGCCTCCATCATCATCATCGTCGCGCATCTTCCGATCTCTGCGGTCAATAACGCACATTCCTCGAGTCCACTGACCGGCTGTCTCGATCCTGATATCCTCGCCCTTTGTCATCTGCCACTCTTTCTGTTGGCTCGCTGCAATTAACGCGTACCATACGCACAGTGGGTCGTGCAAACTTATGTACGCGCTATCTCCCGCTTGATCGTGATGTAGATTCTCCGTATTGCGTAGGGTCGAGCCGACGATGGCATCAGTCCATTCTGCAAGTGGGCTGCCTTTGTCCATCAGGGGCTTGACCTTAGCCTCGAAGACATCCCGCCGGAGCTCATGCGGTGTAGTTATATCGAGTGGAAAAAGTATCAGATTCAGCCTCCTATCGCCGAACTCGTCTTTTGACGGATAAGGTGGCATAGATTCCTCTTCGCGGCCTTCCTGTGTCGGGACTGGCGGTGTAGGAGGCATCGTGCTGTTGGGTGTTGGAGAAGTCAACGCAAAAACCCGGGCAGCAGAAACCGGATCAGCAATGGTGTTGAACTCTCCGACCGGTGTGAAATTCCCAGGTACAGACACTGCACCACCCATGACCAGGACAGACTTAGCGCGAAGGAATACATGCGGTGAGTGGGAAGCTGCTAGTGCGAGGTTCGTCAAAGGTCCGATAGCTATTATGTCAATCGTATCTGGAGGGTTTTCTTCTAGAATTCGTAGTATTTCCAGATACGAAGGTTGGTTGGAAGCTCTAAAAAGAGAGTTCGATGCTACTGGGCTCGTGATGGCGGCCTCGATCTCGCTTGAAGTGAATACAGGATCTGGTGGAGGTCGCTCAAACAAGGTTCGCCATGTTTCCTCTGGACTTGTGTGGTGAGGGTGCTATGGCCTTATTAGCAGTCGTTGTATGGCGAAATCGCTAGCGTTGCAGTCATCAATCAATGCCGACCATTTCAGCAAGTCTCCATTGAAGGAGGAAAGGATGAAAGAACGGACATCGTCGGAAAGATATGCGAGCGGTAGTGACGGGTAGAGCTTACGCTTGTATGCACTCCTCCCAACCCGTCTCTTCCGTCTATGGTATTTGTTAGACAGCATCTTTGCTTTAGTGGTACTTGGATAGACACACGGAAGTAGTCAGCAATCATCATCTGACTTGTACATGGTTCATCGGCTCCGACGGCCACGAGAGGCTTCTGCCGCCTTAGATTTCCGAAACCCTCGGAAGAGCCACTTTCTCTGCGCCAGCGCAGCTCATTTTCAATGACATGGAACATAGACACGACATTAAGCAAGCATCTGCCACAATCAGCTCAATACATTGGCGACGCAAATCCTTAGCAACCTCTCAACTTCAACGTTCCCATAAGTCACTGAGATCAAGAGTACCTCTATGTCGTCGGGCGATGCAGACAAGGCAAGTAACATAGCCAGGATATCATCAACACCCTAGATTGAGTTTTCAGCTAATAGTGCTTACTTCCAGGCAAGTAACGAAACGCTTTGTTCCGGCACTTCAGAATTCATCGTTGAGCTCAGCTAGTATGATAAAGCGTACAAGCTCGTTCTCGATAGCCGGCAGGTTGCCTAATTGGGGGGCCTGAGAGATTAGGTCGAAGGGGATGAGCTTACAGGATCCGTGTCAATAATGACTCTACTTTTGCGTGCCATACCGACAATGTTCTGCAACAACAAGAAAACAACCTGAAGACCAAAGTGGAGTGGAAGTGTGAAATATATAGCCTCTTTATATAAGGGATGCTGGGAAACGCAACGCACGCTGTTTGCGTTCCAAATACAAACGCTCCAAGTCTAAGCAGAATCTGCAAAAAGGCGCTGCACTATTGGGTGTATCACAACGTGAGAAGTTTGACAGATGCAAGGAATAAGTAAAAGGAGTGAGCATATAACAGAATTTCCTGCGGTTCCTCCGAATGAACCGGCCGAAACCGACACCAAAACCTGAGATGCCAAGCCCTGAAGAGTCGCTTGACGAAAGCCCCTATCTGGCTCTGACGTCATCGCGTACATCGACATGGTTTCAGTATCTTTCGATCAGACGGTCAAAGGCCATTCTCCGCTATCTCGACCCTTTCATTCCCAACCGTAAATACTCAACTACATGATGTCGAAACAAGAAGACCAGTTCCCCCAAGGCGGCGACCTCTCCGACATGGCCGCAACAGGCACGACCGTCGCCGGAGACGCAGCCAAACCGAACTACATCCCCTCGAAAGCCAAACCTGGGCAGGGCATCAGCACTGAAGACGATCCCAACGATCTTGGGGCACCTGATCTAGCCGGAGCTGCGGACAACATGAACGACATGCCACGAGTAAGGCCACCTCCCTCAGGCCTCTAGCTTGGAGGGTCCGATAGTGAGAGTAATGCATGGCAGACTAAACGGTGGGTAGAGTACCGCCGATACTGCGCCCGTCCCAGAAACAGTCACTGGCACTGGTGACACCATGCCATCGGAGATGGGGAGTAAGAATCTGCACTTTTTGGGGAATCCGGATCTTAGTAAAGGACATGCGAGGTCCGACAAGCATGTTAGGCAGAAGGGTAGTGATCAAGAGCGCGGAGCGGTGCCGGCGGAAGAAGAGCAGGAGGTTAGGGATGGGGTTGTGCAATGACATGGGCTGTCGAAGAAAGATACCAGTGATTGGAGAGGCGCAGATACGCTCGCTAGTGAAGAAGCTGAGAGCAGGATGTGAAAATCATCTGAAGCTGGTTATGGATAATACTCTCCGATTATGTAAGGCTTCTCCTAGCATTCATCTGGCATCCCAAGCATCTTGTCCCGCCAGGTATTGACTGTCTGTATTCCTCAAGCGCCGCCACCCAAAGCCAGGCTCTCCAAACCCTCTTGTACATCCTTCACCTTCCCAACCTCTTGTTCTCTATCTCCTCTCTCCTCTCCTTTTGCTACATCCACCCCCTCAGCGCCCTCCCTCTCCCTCCTAAGCTCCTCCCTCACTTCCTCCAACTCCCTCCTCAGCCTCCCAACCTCAGCCCTATCCCTCTCACAAGCCTCTCCCATAACCCTGCACGCCTCCCGCGCGCGCCCAAACTCCGCGATATAATCATCCTTCTTCCATCAGCCCCTCAATAAGCCCAACAAACACCACAACATGACTTACAAAAAGCCCTAAGCGCAATGCCGCTTTCTCAATGTCCAACTCCAGAAGCATGCCCTGGATGTCCGTAAGCGCAGTGGCCTCGGAGCCGGTATACGGCCCGCATTCCATGGCCTCGGACATGGCGTCGAGGTAGGTTATTGCTCTGGGACCATCGAGCTCGCGGAGATGGGTGGTATCGGCTTCGAGGTCGGCGAGGCGGGCTTCGGTCTGTGGGATCATGGCGCGGGGTGGCATGATGTCTGCGGAGAGGTTGGTGGCCATGTTAGATGTCAGAAGATTTGATGCTGATTATCAGTGGTTATAAGGACTTTCCTTCCGATTCACTGCATGAAGAGATTTGACGAGAGAGTAGAAGGCGGTTTCAGATGGCTTTGGTCCATGAGTCGCTCTGGGACAGACAGTATCAGAGCATGTGATCATGGTTGTACTAGACTGGAATAAGTCCTTTATTCCAAATGGTGGTCACCTTATGTGGAGACCGGCTATCTTCCAGACCGATAAGTTTGGGAGAGGCTGAGCCTGCAGGACAAAGAAACCTTCACAGAGCTAAGGTAGCAAGGGCGCTACATCTAGAGTACCCGAGACACTTACTACCGAAAGAAATGAGATGTACTGATTGCATTTACGGTAAAACAGACTCAGCAAGTTCTCTAGTAAAGTACCTACGCGTACTCTTGAGTGTCTTGAATCAAAGCATGTACGCCTGAGGTATGCAAACAACTCTTACCCACTTCAACACGATGATTCTGGCATGGGTCCATGACAGGTGTCTGCTTGACGCGCTTCATGATCTATTTGCTACATCATTCTTCGCAAAGCTTCCGTCGAATATGTCAAAAAACAGTTGCAACCAACTTGATTCGGCATCACGAGAGTGTTAGCGAGATTCTTCTAGGCAAGTCACTTTGACTTCGATGTCTAAGTATGAAACCGCGAAGACTGGCTCTGCTCCAACTAGCGAAGTCAGAAATCCGTACTATACCAGCTACTGTTCGCTGGACTTGATCAATACCCTGGCTCCCTATTCCAAATGACTCGCGGACCACGTGGAGGCTGTCTCACCCAGCTCGCTGCATTCAATAACCAGTTCTTGACAAAGAACGCCGTCCTGATGCTACTGACGAAAGGTACTTGCTCAAGGGCGAGCGTGTACGCCACAAGCCCGGCAACCTGATCCCATGTGTCAACGCCACGTTCCAAGAATCAAGATCGAAGACATACCATTCCAGCGGACTGCGACGTTCCCGATCCCGTTCGGAAGCCGCCCCTCTTCGCACACTGAACATCGACACCAGGCGCCCAGACGGTGACATGCGTCGGGCCTTGAGAGAAAGGCGCAGGGCTCCCCGTATTGTCCACTGCTCCGACGACAATCAATGGGAAGGTTGGACTCTCCCATCCTGCGGGCAAGGTATCTACGTCTGCTTGCCTGCCGGGTGTTTCTGCATCGTTTCCCGAGGGCACGATAATTGTGCCTCCTAGGTCAAAGATCTCTTGGAAATAGGTCTTGACGGTGAGCCATGGGACAGGGTCAGCATGGTATGAGGTCCACGGATAGGCGATGACAGCTGGTTGAGTCGTTGGGCTGTCCATGATGTCAGTACGTATTGCGGAGAACGCCCACAATATCTCTCCAAGTGGTAGCTTGGAATCAACCTTGACTACAACGACCTTGGAAGTCTCAGCTCTGATTCTGGAATCGATAACGTTCTTGTAGACACCGTTGGTAATGCCAATAGCATTGGAGAGGATGCAAGAGCCATGTGAATTGGCATTGTCATCGGTTGGCGTATTCTTACGTTGAGCCTTCACATTGGGAGAATAGAGCCACTTATGAATGCCCAGTGTAAAGTCCTGAGAAAGTTAACTTCGCTGTATGGTAACATGGCCAACAAAGACAACAAAAACTGACCGTGCTGGTTGAGTCAAGACCACTATCAATGATGTATACGGTCGGTTTGATTCGCCAGTCGATATCATACAGATAACCTCCTAGGTTTGCAAGCTTCTTACCAGGAGGCCAAGATACTACTCTCAAGTGTTCTGGGGCATTACGCTGGCGAACGTAGTGAAATTTTTCGGGTAGCAACCCACCCGTCACTTTAGGCTGAGAAGAAGACCCTGGTGACGAAATCTCTGCTTGCTCCGCTACTTGTGTAGTCTCGAATAGGTAAGCCTGAAGAACTCATCAGCAACGTACAAACTCATAACCTACTCGGAGCGCCTACATCGGAGCCCAATTGTTCCCTAAGCTGCTGAGCAGCATCTGGTAATGCTCTGAGTTGCCAGTACAGGATATAATCATACTCGGGACGATACTTATCGGTTATCGTCCTGACAGAGTCTTGGACAGCGAATGCCTGGATTGCACTAGCAACTTGGGCAACCTTCTGTGGCTGCTGAGGAAAGACAGTGTATTCTCTCACTTCGGGGTTCACTGCTAGTCCAGTATTCGTTGAAGGCGCAGACGAAAAAGAAGGTGAAGCTAGGGACGAATTCGCCGACACGTCGACACCAACAGGTGCGTTTTGCGATAAGCTTTGGCCTACCGGCACAGTCAAAGAGGTAGTGAACGTTGTGAAGACCTCGAGAACGACCAAGACACACAACGTCGGATGCATTTAGTTACGAAGTAATGATGATATACAAACCTCTTTGCTTGTTGGCATTGGGGAAGGCAAGTGCTAGGCACCCTTCCATGTCTATGTTGTCAGCTACGGGGCTCCAAGCAAGGCCACAGCGCCATCTGAAACTAGTCGTCGCGGATCTCCAGACCATTCAATCCTGGAGAGGCTGCACGGTCCGAGCATTGGACCCTACTTCTTTTACCGGCCGAGTCGGCATAAGGTCGTGCGAACCATTTCGGGGTAAGTGATCTTAATACCTTTGCTGGCTGGGTTGGAGGCACGGACGTCACGCAAAAATATACGCCATACTGTGTAAGCGGTCGATCGATGACCATGAGCACTACTTCTCATAAGCGATTGCCGATTACTTAGCCATACGCCTAACGGGCTGAACATATCCGCTCATGATTCCTACAAGACCCGCCATATGTCCTGTGGATTGCAGAATCAACGTTATGATGTGTTATCTCCGTATACATCTCTGGTGTTTTGCCTTTCTGCAAATGTGGATATGGACGTCCGCAGCATCGTCTCAATTCGTTAGCATTGATTCTGCCCTTACACCAATGATACTCAACGACCATAGTAGGTTCTTTTCCTCATCAAAATTGCTAGACTTTCTCCAATCTGCATGTAATCCTGTCGGTGATCCGTTCGTTTGGCACCGGACTGGCTCCAATGAGGCGGTCAATTTGTATGCCTACAAAGCTTGGCTGCCCGGCGACAAGGTCACACAACTCTTGTCCAGTGCTAGTTATGAAGCATACACCCATAGGGGAGAGCTTCTCATCTCGGAACCGTTGCAATTTCGGACGGACAATGTACAGCTAGTCTTAACACCCCAGGAAGGAATGACGTGGCGGGCATGGTCGACGGCACTTTGAGGAATGAGGATGGTTCTACATGATAACGAGATGTATTTTGAATGGAATTTCACGGTAGTCAGCAGGGAAGATGGGAGACTCGGTCAAATCGAACCACAGATAGGAGGATAGGAGATATGGCATAGAAACAAGGTCCCTCTAGGGCCGTTTGCCACGCTAGGTCTGGCTTTGACGTATGGTTTGTCCAAACTTGATCTTGTAATCAGTCCTAAATTTGCACGATTGCAAAATGTGCGCACTCTGCCCTAATTCTTACTACTAGCCAGAAGCTGTCCGGTCGGTAAGTCGTCTTATAGTCTCTCCCGAGAGCTTATGGCTGCGTTCATCTCATGTTCTCTCGTGGATTTTCTGACTTATATTCTACCAGCATATCGTCACATATTGCTTGTTTCATATCGAAATTTTCGAAGTTGAAGCATTTTACAGCACAACATCTTGTCACGTTATTCCCAAGCTCTCCCCGGGTTGATAGTATGGACCAAAAGTCGCCTGCGCCAGACCTTGACAAGCCGAAATATGCGAGAAGTCGGAGTAGTGCACGCTCTTGACACTCTGTTTGGCAAGATTGGTAATAGTTGTGGGGAAACGAGGCCAAACAGCGTTCACTGAATCTCGTTCTTGTGCATTGTTGCCCGCTGCATCGATTCCGGCAGACTCAAGCCGCTCCTGTGTCTGCACTTGGGTAATCTAGATAAAATTGGGGGTGGACGACTATTTTAATCGACTTGCCGTGTTTCAGGGGCTAGATCGCTGAAATACTCACCTGAGACAGCTTTTATAATTCTCCGGCCGATTTGCGACCCGCCCTCATGTTACTACTCGATTTTCTACTGCAAACATCAGCACCATGTGGAGTGTCCACAATAATGTCCCGAGGTCAGCTAGTGCGCTCGTTTCATCCTTCGGGACCTCAAGCGGCTCTGTTAGTAGCGCAGTATCTGCACGTTTATCGCCATGTATACTACTGTATATATAGCTGGAGGACACTGGCAGGCCATGCGCAATCATTCCACCACGCACAAGCAGCAATAGCCGGATAAAAAGCAAGACACCGGTTGAAACGAGAAAATTGGGAAGCTGACAGCACCGACACCCACGTTGGACTTACCCAACCATATAGTCTGCCGATTAATCACAGTATTCAAGCTTGAACAGAGCTGTTACGGTGGTTTTTGCCAAGATAGTACCCAACTATGTTCCATTCGGCTGTTTTATGGTCATTGTTGATTGCTATCTCTTCTCAATCGCCCGTCCAGCGACCTACCTCAAGCTTGCGGCTAGCCATTGACGCAAATTTCGCCGATCCGGGCTTCATCGAAGTTAACGGAACATACTACGCTTTTGCCACCGGCAATGGCAAGCAAAATGTCCCCATGGCCACATCGAATGACTTCATCAATTGGAAACAATTGGACCAGGATGCGCTGCCAAAGGTACCAATTTGGAGCACCGGTGACACTTGGGCTCCGGATGTCGTACAGCTGGTGAGCATCTCTCATGAATGCCTTGACTGGCGATAGGCTGACTTAGGAAGCATGACGGATCCTTCGTGATGTATTTCGCCGCCAGGTCATCGAAAGAGAAGACCAAGCATTGCATAGGAGCTGCTGCTTCAGCCAAATCAGTCACTGGACCCTATACTGCGATGGATACGGAGTTCGCATGCCCGCTCCAGTAAGTATTTCCTTGCTGTCGCTGATTGCCCATTCTTCGATAACCTCTTCTGATCTGCTTTAGGGATGGTGGAGCCATTGACCCTTCAGGGCTTCAGGGTTCCAGTGGTAGTCAATTTGTCACCTACAAAGTCGACGGAAACAGCCTTGGAGATGGCGGCCCTTGCGGCAACGCCGACGGCTCGCATCACACACCTCTGGTACTGCAACAAGTCTCGAAGGTCGACGGAACAACCTTAGTAGGCGGTAATCAGACTATCCTTGATCGCGACGACGCGGATGGACCACTCATCGAGGCGCCCAGCCTGATACGGACGCAAGAGGGGGTGTACGTATTGTTCTTCAGCAGCAACTGCTACAGTGGCCCGTACTATGATACCAGCTATGCAACAAGCACCACCGGAGTCCATGGGCCGTACCACAAAAGCACAAAGCCTTTACTGATGACTGGTGGTGATGGCCGCGGCTTGCAGAGCCCGGGAGGAACGACTGTTGCGCCTGGCGGGAAGCAGTTTGTGTTCCACATCGACCAAAAGCCCAGTGACCCGAGAGTGCGGCAGATGTGGACAGGAAACCTGGACATTCGAGGAACGACAGTGTCGATAGCGTAAGGTTCTTGAGGTACTCGTCAAGTTCTCTATCTACACCTTAGTTTAAAGCGGCCAACGAATCATTTACCTTGTTGCTGGCCATGGTGTACACCGTGCCTTGCCCTATCCTTGATGGCCTGCGAAATCACACCCAGCTAGGAGTGGAGTCTTGACAGTAATTGTTCGATCTGCTCGCCGACTCCTTCTAATCCTTGCCAAACAAGATTTGTGTATATCTGAATATGGCGACAATCCAAAACTCATAGCATAGACGCCTTGCAAACCTGAAATCTCGGGGGTTAGGATGGATAGAGAGCCCTAAGACAGCCCTCATGACCCCCGTGCGACCCGAAGTTGAAAACTGTTCGGGCACGCACGCCATAGCAAATTCGTATTCGTGCAAGATGTTTGTTTGCTTGTGCGTTTAGAGGTCTAATTACGCTCACAAGGCTCAAATCGACAGCGCGACCCTCATCATGCCCGCTTCTCTACCGCTTGCTGCAAAACCCAAGGCTCTCCCATCCTATCTCACCAACGGACATTCTTCACCGCTACAAAACCCACTCTCTCTTCGCGACAACTGCGAGCGGGATAACCTATACGCAAGCATCAAATCATCGAACGGTCCTCGGCGGCAGCCAATCGACTTTCGTTCTCCACATATGGCCCAAAACGGGGACCGGCTTGGACCTGCGTCTGCAACAAACAACGGAGAGGGTGTAGAACAATTGCCCGCGAGGGACTCAAGAGACGAAGCGCCCCCGACCCCACCATACAGTGCAAGCCGGTCTGTCAGTCCTATGACGGCGCGACCGACGGTGGACTTCGATGGCTTGAGCTGGCCGAGTGAGTGATGTGCGGGCAACATACGTCTTGGAAAGGCCACAGGCTGATTGTGATGACAAGGCTTGGGAACGCGCCAACGCTTGGAAGCTGGCCCAGAGCAGGCAAAGGAACGAATGGACAAGTTGACAGGAGCTATTCGGACTATACTGGAATGCATGGGTTGGGATTCACCTTTTTTTGACGTTCACATTCGGTCTCAACGGAGAACGTCGGTAGCTGACGATTGCAGGCGAGGATCCTGACCGTGAAGGTCTACATCAGACACCCAAGCGTTACGCTGAGGCTATGATGTTCTTCACCAAAGGTTACGAGGAGAATCTTAGGGACATTGTTAACGGTGCTGTGTTTCATGAGGATCACGACGAACTCGTTATCGTGAAGGACATCGAGATCTTCTCACTCTGCGAACATCATCTCGTGCCTTTCACAGGCAAGGTAAGTTTCAACCTTCTTTAAATGATTCAATGGTTTCCGCTTATCGTTCGGAAGATGCACATAGGCTATGTCGTAAGTTGCAGAAGTCTCATCTTGACCACATGGCACTGACTTACTGCAGCCGAATCGCCGGGTCCTTGGCCTATCCAAGCTTGCCCGTATAGCAGAGATGTTCGCACGCCGGCTACAGGTTCAAGAACGTCTAACGAAACAAGTCGCTCTTGCTCTCTCAGAGGTCCTCCAACCTCGTGGCGTAGCTGTGGTCATGGAGTCAAGTCATCTGTGCATGGTCATGCGTGGTGTACAGAAGACTAGCTCCATGACGGTAACCAGCTGCATGCTCGGATGCATGCGAAGCAACGCCAAGACTAGAGACGAGTTCTTGAGACTATGCGGGCGATGAGGATTCGTAGTAAGGCTCATCAACTGGGCCGATCGTTCAACACAAGCAAGGAAGACCAAAGGGTTGAGCTCAACAGAGCAGCCCCTTGGCAAACAAATCTATTACGGATTCGCGCTGCACAGGACTGAGAGCTAGGCAATGCTCACCGGGCCTTCGGCTTCGCTCATAGGTAGTCTTCAATTTGAGATCGAAGAAACCAGTGATTCTGGCCGTTGTGCCTCCCAGACCCTAAGAGGGTGTGATCGACAACGAAGCGCTTGGAAGAATGATAGAGAAATCGTCCAGTATCAGCGATCGGACAGCGTGAAAGCGCTACGAGCAGTCACTTACTAACAGTGGACTTCAGCACTTATCTCACGGGTGAAGGCGTTTCAGGACTATTCGACTCCGATCGCGCCAAACGCCGTTTTTACTCCCCGACTTGAGCCTGCCATAGGTTGAGAATAGGTTCAAGATTTGGAATGTGTAATCTATTCGACCTTCAACATCTAGCTATTGGGCAGCAGCAGATCTTGGATACATACCACACGCTCTAGACTTACTTTCCATCTGATGGCACTGGTATCCATTGCAGAGAAAGGTATCGCAGTTATCCTCTAGACATTGATCCTGTAAGATTCAATCGCATCAGTATATGCCATTCTGCGACTTGTGGTAGGTCTGGGGTAATCTTATAGGGGGAATCGATTCTGCAATGGAGCTACTAAGAGGTATCGGTCTCCAAAGTATGAGAAGCTCGTTGCCTCCTCCAGCTGGCGATACAGGAGACACATAGAGCCCATGTGCATGTAAGCTTTCATCTGGATTTCAATAGTTTTTACCGTGAACTGCCGCTAGTCCTATGTGGTCATGGATCGCTCTACGCTAGTAGTTCTTCCATTCGAGAAACCTACTCGGAACAAATTTGCTTCTACAACAGAATTCATGGGACAGGAAAGTAGATGTTTCTGTATGCGCCAATGTTACCTACGCCATTTTTCTAATTAAAGGTTCTGTGCAACAAGTGAGTCGTCTATCTACATTCTTTCGTCACGGTCCCGGGTATCGCATGAGTGAGCTTGCCAGGCAACATATTACCTTGCGCCAGTGTCATAGTTCCGACATGTCAATATTTCAAAGCTTTAGGTGATGCAGCCTAAACGTCCATGAAGTCAGGGCATTCTCTCAGCGAAAAGGACAAGCCTCACACATATTCAAGGTCGCTGAAGGAATGCAGCTATTGATTATAGTCAATTTTGCTTATGTTACGCCCGACACTATACTTAACAAGGGGCAGGTATCCAAAAGTTGATCGGGTATTTCACCGTCCAAAAGACCCTGGTGCATGCATGGCACTATCAGACAGTACGTGCAACAACCTTGCTAACTCTGTGAGAACAGAGTTTGTAATCCCACTTTAGACAGCTCGATATCAAAGAAATTTCGACTGTAAGAAACCAACCCGAAGCCGATAGCACGACAATTGACCCAAAGCTCCAAATCGCACGCAAGCCAACAATCCCAATTTGAAGCCCATACTAGCCATGCATCTTCCATGATTCCAACCACGACAAGGATCCCATGAATGATAATCCAACTTCACCAGGGCCGTGGTCGAGGTGGACACCGTCCTCGATGGTAGGTAGTCCTCTCAACCTTTCGACATCTTCTGCATCTTCCCCGGGACGCAGCTCGCGGACAATGCGTCCATCTAACTTCGACGCTGCCGCAGCACGGATACCACCAAGTCCTTTTCGTACACATTCTGATGCAATCCTGTGAGTGATTTTGAGATAGTGGTGTGAGCAAATTGATAAAAGAGCTGTGGATATTATTATTAGGGAGCAGATTTGGATGTGGTGGTGGTAAGGAAAGGCCCGGGTGCTCATGGAGGTGCGAGGCTTCAAATAGTACAGGATTCTCTGGGTGTGTCATGTCTTCTTCTTCCCTTCGCTGACTTATGACAGAGGTAGGATGCGAGGCTGATATCTCAGTCACCATTTGGACTTCTGAGCCTCGACTGACAGACATCGACTTCATTTACATGCCGCTCGTGGCGTGCTTGAAGGGCTGGTTATCCTCGCAATGCAGATCCCAAAGCTCGAATTGCTGACATAGGGCTACGGAATCAGTCTCAGAGCCTGACCCATGGCTGTGTGTATTACCTACTGCATCTCATGCTGACAGTGTGCCTACTTCCTGCGATAGCACAACCTCCGGAGATACAAATTTACAAGCGATGGCCAGCCTGTTTACCTCCTGAAATGTCACGGTTCTATTAGCAGACATGGATCTAGATCCAGCCCCTAAAGTCCCAACCTCCACATCCTTTATGCAGAGAACAACCGGACTTGACGGAATCATTTAAGCTGGTCGGTCACAAAAAAGCCAATATATCACCTCTAATCAAGCTCGAAAAGATGCAAACAGCCCAACCCAGCAGTCCCATCTACGCCATCGAGAACTGCATAGTCTTACCATCTACAGACTCCTCAACCTTTTCAAAGACCTTGCTACATACCGTATTAAAAGCTATAACCATATCCCCCAGCCCCATCATCCGGCACCTATTCCCACACCAACACCCAGAATAGAACTAGCGAATGCGCCCAAACCCAGCTCTCCACCCTTCGTTTCCACGATCTGAGCACGATCTCAGCTACCAAGGACGACTCGCATGCCGCCAGCTGCTCAGCGAGGATGCTTCATCGCCTGATACCAATCTACACACCTTTTGCGTAATCCCCGAAACCGACACTACCCACCGCCTGAGCCCACAACCAGCTTTGGTAAGGAGAGATCCATCAACCACAGCGGCTTTCATACATACCTCCTCGACTGAACTCGGAGCGAGCAATCATGACTGGAACTTGATTTGTGCTCCTTGTTGCCGCACTGGTTGTCTGCCTCGCATTATATGTCCTCGGGTATGAATCTGTGGGTACGAATAAGCCTGCCTGGACAAACTCACTTAGATAATGAAACATCAAGAAGAGCGATGGACGGCCGCTGAGCCGCTGAGCAGGATCACTGTCCCAGCAATTGGTCTGTCGAGGCTCCAGGTTACATCCCATGCCCGCGCACGCGACGACACATCCTGATGAGCCATCAAGTCCCACAAGTCCTTTGCGATAACCAGGACTTCCTATATCCATGCTGAAAAAGCGAATTGCCATTCCTACTGTTCACCCAGCCTCACCAGCTCAGATCCCTCCCGCCATGTATGAGATCGCTTTCGAACGCCTTTTAAGGGAGCAAAGCATACTGTCACTCCACAGAGGTGTGAAGTCCAACCTTCCAAGCGTGATCGAATGCGTTCTCTAAAACGAGGCACCCCTACTTCAAACCGCTTCAGCGGACCTCCAGCTTCGAGAGCTGGGCGCTCCAGGAACACACTTCGATAAGACGAGGGGACCTGGCTCCAGTACGAACAACCTTGCAAGAGTGCAATGACATTAACAGCGGTGCTCGAAACGAAACGAGAGGAAAAATGTCCCGCCAGCCCAATCCCGAACATAGAATTTCCTAAACAACAGTGAAGGCGTCTCGCAATAACCAAGAACTCTAGCAGCGCTGCAATATAAAATCCCAGACATTTCCCTCCCCAAATCTTTCTCTCTGCTCAACCGTGTCAGCGCCCCCAAGAACCACAACCCCTCCATCGAATCTCTACCACCATCAGTTCCTCTACCTCATCCCCCACATCCCACCCCCCCACCCCCCCAGCCCTCTCCCCAAACACACTCTCTCCCTCTCTCCAACTCCCACAGCCCCCCTCCCTTCTCCTCGCCTCCCCGCCCCCCTTCCCTAGCCCCTATTCCCAGGCACAATGTGCTACGAAAAAGGCATCCACTTCAACTGCTGCAACAGCAATTTCAATTACTGCCACTTGTGCAGACACTACGATAAACACCGAATGTCGTGCCCGGTCGACCGCGGCTGTAGCGTTAAGTATACTCGGGATCCGTACCCGCTGTGTAAAAATACGGTGGATCA
>JAABUS010001277.1_pt1 | contig 56321 bp, 47 predicted proteins | sample 5560161 | NCBI WGS metagenome assembly JAABUS01 (sample SAMN10711885, study PRJNA513376) | rock metagenome | isolation source: Antarctica rocks | place: Antarctica: Victoria Land, Trio Nunatak nord | collected 2016-01-04
TACATCCGATGCGTGCATAGATATTATGCACGCATCGGATGTCAAGGAGATCAGGCGCATGAGCCGAGAACCGAAGGAGAACCCGAAGGCCAAGGGCGGCTACGCGCGGGCGAAGGCGCTGTCGCCAAGCGAACGACGAGAGAGTGCTCGCCGCGCGGCGCTAATGCGTTGGTCGGCCGATGTGCCGCGCGCAACGCATGAGGCCCCAGTAGATATTGGCGGCGCGCAGATGATGGCCGCGGTGTTGCCTAATGGTAAGCGACTCTTGTCGCAAGGTACGTTCTTGCGCGCCGTCGGACGCTCGCGAACGCCGAAGGCTGGGACAGGTGGTCTTAGCACCGTCGACGGGTTGCCGTCCTTCCTCCAAGCTGAGGTGCTAAATCCTTATATTTCCGAGGAATTGCGACTGTCGACCATCCCCATCCTGTTCGTGTCGAAGACGGGTACGCGCACAATCGGCTATGACGCAGAACTGCTCCCAATGGTCTGCGAGGTTTACCTGAAGCTTCGCGACGACTGCAAAGACGGGGTGCCCAGACAATACGCTCGAATAGTTGAAACTTGTGACATGCTGATGCGGGGATTGGCTCGGGTCGGCATCATCGCCCTAATTGACGAGGCGACGGGGTATCAAGACGTCAGGGATCGTCTGGCCCTGCAAGCAATACTGGATAAGTTCCTCCGCAAGGAACTTGCGGCCTGGGCGAAGAGATTCCCTGACGAGTTCTATCGGCAAATTTTCCGGTTGCGAGACTGGGAATGGCATGATATGTCTACGGCGCGTCCGCACGCAGTTGCGCACTACACTAATGACATCGTCTACGCTCGACTCGCTCCAAGAATCCTCGACGAACTTCAAGCTAGAAATCCGATAGACGAGCGTGGGCGACGGAAGGCAAAGCACCATCAATGGCTGACCGAAGATGTTGGGCACCCCATCCTTGCTCAGCACCTATACGCAGTCGTTGGCTTGATGAGAGCGTCAGCGTCTTGGCAACAATTCATAACAATGCTCGATCTAGCGTTCCCGAAATGCGGCGCTACCTTGATGATGCCCTTCATGGCCGAGGTGGAGTTCGCTCAGAAGTAGGCGAGCCGCTATCAGGCCATCGTTCGCCTCGCCTCGTGGCATACTCTGTGTATGCTTGAGCGATCAAGCACAAGCAAACCGCGCGATTTGAACGACCTCGCCGCCGCGATCATGGGTGAAGCGACCGGCGAGACGCCGGCTGAGGAACCTGACGACCGCGACCCCAATGCCGTCGCCCTCGGCTGGAAGGGCGGGGCGAGGGGTGTCCCCGCTCGTGCGGCGTCCCTCATCCCGGAACGCCATCGGGAGATCGCCAAGAAGCCCCCCGCCCGGTGGGACTACGTCGACGAGACGACGGACCCCTCGGGGGCTCCATCATGACTGAATCGGCACAGCTTGATCAAGAAGCGGCATTCTTTGAGCAGCACCGGAGCGAGTACCTCGGACGATGCCCAGGGCTGTTCGTGCTCACCAGGGGAATCGCATGCTGGGGCCGTTTCCCACGGCAGAATTCGCCTACGAGCAGGGATTGGAAACGTTCGGCCTGGGACCGTTCCTCGTCAAGTAGGTCCTGAAAGAAGAACCGGTCTGCCACGTGCCGATCCTGTTCTCGGCGTAAGCGTTCTGTGCCCGTCCACAACAACTACTACCCCGACCCTGTCAACCAGATTAACACGCCTATTAGCGCGTCTCGGCTGGTTGTCGAAGGCCCAACTGCCCGATCGCCATCGGGCCGCCGACCCTTCTCCTTGCCTATTTCCAGGCCCGCAATCTCCCGACCCCATAACGGGGAAAGCACTGATCGACACCGGCGCGTCTCGCTGTGCGATCGACGAGGAGATTGTTCGTTCGCTCAGCATCCCGCCGTTTGGCCTCACGTCCTTTCACACGCCGTCCGGCGTCTCGCACCAACTGACGGATTCGGCCTCGCTGTCTTTTCCCGGCATCACCGCCATCATCGGGCGGAACGTAATTCGAAGCTTTGTCTTCATCTACAACGGGCCAGGCGGCTCGGTAAGCCTCGCCTACTAATTCGACGACCACCCTCGCTCAAACTGGCCCACTACCCGAAATTCCGAAAAGCTCTTGAGGAGCTGTCGACCCGAGGAGGGGTTCGAGGTATGCCTCTTGTCCGCGTTTGGCGTCGGTGGTGAAGCCGCTCTAAAGGGAGAGGTCGAGGAGCGACGGATGGCTTCGGACGATGCGGCGATTGTCCCGGAGAAAGCCGGTATGGAGGTTCAGTCCTACCGGTGAACAATATTCCAACAATCAAGGATCAACTCATAGACTCGATCATTAGCCCAGTAGGCGCTGTGGGATATAGGAAACGCCAAGCCCGAACTGACCTCCTCGTCGCGGATGTTGGAGTTGGGTCCGAACACCTCTGCTGCGAGGAAGGAGATCAGGTCGTCGCGATCGTAAATATTGAGCCATGGGGGAAGCGAGGTCAGAGGTTTGCCGAGTCGCAAGCATTCCAAAGCGTCGATGGCAAAAAGCACCGGCGACTGGGAACCAGCGGTGATGAGGTAGTCGATTTTGGGGGCCTGGGGACGGGAAAGGAGATCGACGAGGATGATCCCGCCGAGACTGTGGCCGATGGCGACAACCGGAGGCTCCGCCTCACGGAGACGGTTCGCTACGAATTCAACTATCTCCTTGCCACGTCGCAGGTAATACAAAACGTCTCCGGCAAACGGCGCGGCCGTCCCAACCGTGAACTCTTGGCGATGATCCCGAGCGTATGCGGTGATCAGCGGAAGCAGCGGACGCAGCCCGTGCTCCAGGAGCCAGTTGACCATCCAGGACGGGAAAAGAGATTCGCTTTCCCAGGAATCTAATCCGGCAGACGGAGCAATGGTCCCGACGATCTGTCGCACAAGACGGTCACGGACTGCCGTCTTCAGCGCGGCGGTAGGCTGCATCCCGGGCTGACGGTATTCCGGATTCGCCAACGCTTGGGCAACAATCGCTCGGGCGATCATCTGGGGGACTTCCTGGACTACCGCAGAATCTACCGTCGAGGCTGCTCTAGATAGTTCCTCTCTCTCGCCAATCGCTGCGGCGGCCTCGCTCAGATTGATAGGCGTGAGTTCGGTTCCTTCAAGATCCAGTCTGTCGGCGTTGAACGCGACCACCTCGGTCACGATGGCTTGGGCCTGCACTTGCCCAGCGTTCCCGTCAATCGACGTACTCGCGGCTGCGCGAAGCTCGAATAACGGATCCTCCAATAGGTATGCCCATACCGCGCGTTCGAGGTCCTCCGAAGAGGGCGACTTCTCCAACTCCGTAAACGAAACCTCATGCCCTGGCAACGTTTCCGCCACCCGATCAAAATGGACGCCAAAGGCTTCGCCCCAGGAACATTCGGGCAGCGCAATGTCCTCTAGCCCTACTCGCTTTGTGCCCGCCCGAAGCTTTTCCATAGTTCGCTCGTACCCAGCCTGCCGAACTCCAGTTCCATGAACGAAGAACAGTGATCCTGCCATCCTCTGAGTTCTCCTTCTATCGAAGAAGCTAGGCTTGACGCGATAGTGAAAGGGAGGAGGAACAAAGTTCCTCCTCCCCAGCCGAGCGACCGATGAACGCCTAGCTACTCGTGCCCCGAGCATCTCTCGTAGCAATACTTGAAAAATCCCAGGCCGACACAAACTTCGTGACAAGTCCGAGTTCGCGTTCTAATGTCCCCAGGCGACACGCTTCCGACAGTCAATGTAGCGCCTTCAGGGAGTCGTACTCCCTTTGAAGTCAGAAAGGACTCGGGGTCCGGAACCGCCTGTGCCCAGGCATCGACGGCAGCTTGAAACTCCGGGGATGTGACCACGTTCGACAGCAGGGTCATGTCAGGGTTGTCCGCCACAGGAACCTCCTTCGTCTCTCCCACCGTGCCAATACCTGCTACTCGCTCAGCTAGAATCGGACGCAGGATATCAGAAGAGCCGTAAAATTGATACAACGCATTCTCTAAATCATTAGCAATTATCGCTAAACACTCCGATCCTGGCCGCCCTTCGAGGACGAGCAAGACGACGGGCGAGCAGCCATCGAGGACGATGGGGTGGTGGATGCCGGCGCAGCATTTGTAGCAGATGGTCAACCAGCGAAGCAGGCCGGCCCGAGTGGCTGAACGCGGCATCCGGCTGGAGGTAGTCAAGCTGCCCGAGACGGCGCGGGGCTGCGTCCTGCTGCCGCAGTGCTGGGTGGTGGAGCGCCGACTTTGCTTTGACCGTCCGCTTTCGCTGCTCGACTGCGACTACGAGCGCCTGCCCGAGACCGTCGCCGGTCTTCATTTCGTCGCCTTAGCCTGCCTAATGCCCCATCGCTTGGTTGTCCTCGCCGCCGGAAGTCTCTTCCACGCACGAGCGTGGACCTCGTGACGCCCCCTCCCGCTGCGCCAGCGACATGCCCCGCCACGGCGCGTCTCAACGCTAGCCGTGTCTCGCCCGCCAGTCTCGCACCTGGCAACCGATCCGATCCGCGATACGCTCGCCACCGGTGTGCCTCCCGTACACTCCCGACACGCTCCCACCGCGGGGACCTCTGTCTGAACCATCGCTCAAGGAGCAACCACCGTGACCGACTGGTCCTATGTCTTCTGCGACGTTTTCACCGACCGTCCCCTGGCCGGAAATCAGCTCGCCGTCTTCCCCGCCGCCGCCGCCATCCCAGACGCCCTACTGCAACCCCTGGCGCGGGAGATCAACTTCTCCGAGACCGTCTTCGTCTACCCCCCGGCCGGTGGTGGGGACGCCAAGATCCGCATCTTCACCCCCGCGGCCGAGATCCGTTTCGCCGGTCACCCCGTCCTCGGCACCGCCTTCGTTCTCGGCGGCGAGTCGGGTCGCGACGAGGTTCGCCTGGAGACCGGCGCCGGTCTCGTCCCCGTCACCCTCGAACGGGATGGCTCCCGCATCGTCTTCGGCCGCATGCGCCAGCCCATCCCCAGCGTTCGCCCGTTCCCGCACCAGGATCAATTGCTGGCCGCTCTCGGCGTCGCGCGCTCCGAGCTTCCGGTTGAGCTGTACGACAACGGATTGCAACACGTCTACGTCACCCTCGCCGGGGAGGACGCCGTCGCCGGCCTCGAACCCGACTTCAACGCCCTGATCCGGCTTGCCCGCGCAGGCTCGATGGCGACGATCGGGATCAACTGCTTCGCCGGCAGCGGCGGCCGCTGGAAAACCCGCATGTTCGCCCCAGCCGATGGTGTCCCGGAAGACCCCGCCACCGGCTCTGCCGCCGGCCCCCTCGCCTGCCATCTCGTCCGCCACGGCCTCGTCGCCAGCGGTCAAGAGATCGAGATCAGCCAGGGAACCGAGATCGGCCGGCCCAGCACGCTCATCGCTCGCGCCGAGGTCGCCGACGATCGCATCGCGCGCGTCGAGGTGGGCGGCAGCGCGGTCATCGTTGCCCGTGGCGCGTTCGACCCCTCGGTCATCGCGTCACCCTGACACCAGGAGCCGATCGCCCGGATCAAGCTCCGGACGGCCTGAGCTGCGGTCGGATCGCGGTGGTGGTGGGATGCTCACTGGCCGGGGTTAACATGCCCGCGCCGGGCCCGCCACGCTCCGGCCGTTCACGATCGCCGCGAGCGGATCGTTACCCGTGACCTTTGCTAATCACAGTTTGGCTCCGCTGCCGAGTTTCTATTGCAAGTCCACAATGGTGTAGATACCGATATCGCTAACCGTCAACGTGTTGCTTGTCACGACAGCCTGCGTCCCGCGCTCGGGGAATGTATGAACCTGGATCTCGTTGGGCGTCCAAGAGAGCTTGAAGTTCATTCTTGGAATGGGTTCGATCTCCCTAGTGACCGAATTGAGCTTGTAGTTCACGAGGTGGAGTGTGTAACCGTTCTCTCTCTTGTGCAGGCCAAATCCAATCTCGCGGATGCTCTCAGCGTCAATGATCTGCTCGCCGTCCTTGACCCATGCCACCAATTCGGAGAGCTTCCGGTAGGTGAATCGGAAGTCCGCGAGTTCCTTGACGACCGCGCCCACGGCCGCCGCCTGTCCGCCAGAGCTGACCCAATTCCGTATGGCGTCAATCTCCTCAGGATGTAAGCTAAATGCATCGGGAATGAGCAGTTTCTTGTAGCCGCGCAGCCTGTCCCGGGTGAGCGGCTGATCATCGCTGACGTAGACAACGTTATAGAGAGCGTGTTCCTCGCATAGCCACTGTGCTAGATCGTGGAACGTTCTGAACCCGCCCTCCCTCTCTCTGTCCAAGTGACCGCCCTGAAACATCTCAGTTTCCAGCGCGCTTCTCAGATCGTAGATCATCGCCATATCGGCGACAGGTGCAGGCGTGAAGAAGTGCTCATTCTTCTTCAACCACCTACCCATCTCTCTCTCAACGTCTATTGGAGGATAGAACGAGTCCTTCTCCAAGTTCATCAACCAACCGCCGTAAGGAATCGCTCCATTAAATCCCTGAGCCAACGGTTCCATCATGAACAGGACATAAGGATCGTTCTTGCAGTTGTCGATATCCCGCATGATCTGGAGGATGTGCCCGTTTGGGTCTTCGATGAAAGAACCGTCCTTCCCCTGCATAAAGGCGTAGCCGAAACGGTAGAATCCGTCCTGCCTCAACTTGATATTGCTCTTCTCTCCAACGATGAGGTCGCAGTACTTCCTGATCTGGCCTGTATGAGGGAGGCAATTGAAGAGGTTGGCTGCGACCGAGACTGCCTCGCCGCGCATCCTGAGCGAGTACTCTTTGGCGTATGCTTGGATATCGGCCACATTTTGTTCCGCACCGCTGAGGTTGAACGCCGCGAATTGCCGAAAAAACGGTACCGACATGCGCCTTTCGCCCTGCGCCCCGAGCAAATCGTTGTCGGAGTAGCCCCGCTCCTTCAGGAACACGCCGTAATCGAAGCGCTCCAAATCGATTCCCGCTGTCTCCTCAGACTGGTTCTTTTTCAGGTAGGCGCGGAATCCTTTCATGCAGTCCTTACAAAAGCATCCGGCGTTGTGAAGCGCGTGCAGCTGGGCATCCCATTCGTCCACAAGGATGCCCTGGGCGCCAGCGTCCACCATCATCTCGATCTCTTTCCTGAGATAGGCCATGAACGTCGGGTTGTTGCCGCATGGGGTGTAGCAATAGTGATCATGGCCTGGAACCATGAGCCAGGTTGACAGGACATGCGTGCCGTCGAGCGTTACGACCCGGAACGCTTCCAGGAAGTCCTTGACGACATTGCCATCGGAATCGGTCAAACCGTCTGGAAAGTACTTGCTGATGGGATCGAAGATGTGCGGATAGCGATCGGTAGACAGCTCGCTCATGCCGAGCCAGCCGCGCGTACCGACGCCACGCAGCTTGTTCAGCGACAGCAGCTCCGACTCATCTTCGCTGAATTCGGCGGGGAACTCCCACAACTGGACCTTCCAGATAACCGCAAACGCGGTGATGCCACGCTTGCCGCACTCCGCGCAAAATTCGCTGTCGTTCATGCTCCCGTAGAAGCGGAGCCGGGGTGGTATGACCTCGTTCGCTTCTCGGTCCAAATATTGCAGGCCGATCGCCCCACTTCCCAGGCAGGACCACAAGAGGAGACTGCCGTTCACGTCGACGATGTCCTGGACTTGTTGGAGCCGCTTCATCGGCATACTGGGATGGTAGTTCCAGTCTTCCCTGTACCAGCACATGTAGTGCATGCCCCTGATCACGAGCAATACCTCCCGTTACGTTCGCGGATGTCGATGATGCTCTCCAAAGTCCAGCGAGTCCTAGAACTTGAGGGCGCCCTCGGTCAGGCCCCGTTGGATGCGGTTGCGGAAGACGATATAGAGGATGAGCGGTGGCCAGGTGGCAAGAGACAGGGCCCCCATCTGTAAGCTCCAAAACGTGGTGTATCTCCCTTTGAATGCCATTAAGCCAAGAGGGATCGTCCGCCAGTCCTCGGACTGCACGTAAACGAGGGGCCACAGAAAATCGTTCCAGATCCAGATGAAGTAAAAGATCCCCATCGTGACGAGCGCCGGCATAGCCAGCGGCACCATGATCTGTCGGAAGATTTGCCACTCGCTCGCGCCATCCAACGCCGCGGCATCGGCCAGATCAGCCGGGATGCCACGGAAGTAGGCGTGGAAGAAGATGACTGCGATGGAGGTCCAACTAAAGTAGGTGATGATCAGAGAAATCGGGCTATTGCGGAACGTAAACGGCAAGTGCAGTGTTGCTGCCCATGCGTCCAATGTCGCCATGAGCTTGAACCCGGGGATAATCAGTGCTTGCGTCGGCACGGCTATGCCCAGCAAAAAGTAGGCGAAGATGACCTTACTTCCCCGAAACTCATGACGGGCAAGTGGATAGGCCGCCGCCGCGGCCATGCCGATGATGCCCGAGACGGAGACAACACTCACCAGCAGACTGTTGATATACAGGCGAGTGAAGTGACCAGTCGTCCACGCCTCCGCGATGTTGGCCAAGTCGATACGCCTGGGCAGGCCAAATGGGCTTCGCATGACTTCGGCGTTGCTCTTGAGGGCGGTGTAGGACATCCAGACAAGCGGGTACAAAATGCTCAGTGCAAGGGCAACGAGTAACAGGTAGGAGGCGACCCGCACTGGCCGCGACAGTTCTCGAAAAACCATACCCTTGTGCCTCTCTTACAACGAATCCTTGCGGGAGCGAGTCAGCCCGAGTTGTAGACCAGAGATGCCCATAATCAACAGCATGAGCACAAAAGCAATAGCCGTCGCGTACCCCTGCTGCGTCCGCCCGGTGCCGAGGCCCAAGTCATACACATACGTCACGACCGTTTCCGAGGCGTGATACGGGCCGCCCTGGGTCATGACATAGACGAGGTCGAATACCCTCATGGCCGAGACGGTTGTCAGGAGAGCCGCGACAACTAAGACATCTCGGATGAGTGGGATCGTGATGCGTGTCGTAAGGTTCCACGGAGTGGCGCCGTCCAAGCGTGCCGCCTCTTGGAGCTCGCGGGGCACAGCTTGCAGACCTGCGATCAACAGAAACATCGTGAAACCGAACTGTCGCCAGATGTGCGCAGCGATGACCACGTAGATGTTGACGCCTGGTGTGCCAAGCCACCCAAAGGCGGGACTGTTGAGCCCTACTCGTCGCAGGAGGATGTCGACGATGCCGATCGTTGGGTCGAGGATGAAGCCGAATAGAAGGCCGATGACAACAAGTGACAATACCGACGGCACGAAATAGATGCCACGAAACCACCCCGAAAACCGGACATTCGATTCGAGAAGCAGCGCCACGATCAAGGCCAGGCCGACTTCGAGAGTGAGCGAGAAGACGACAAAGAGGAAGCTGTCTCGGAGCGCCGTCCAGAAGAATGGATCGTGGGCCATGGCAATGAAGTTATCAAGACCGTTGAACTTCATCGTGGCGAAGTTGATCCCGGTCCAATCCGTGAAACTAATGATGACCGTGCCCAGCATGGGCAAGATGAGAAAGAGCGTGAAAAAAACAGCGCAGGTGCCATCAACAAATATGCGATGCGGGTGTAACCGCGACGCATGGGATGAACACGCACATCTTTCGCTATAGCCACGCTTGGGACAGCGCTCGCCAGAACGGAGGTCTCGAGCTTGGCCATCGCAAATTCCTCGTTACTGGCACCATCCGGGGAGGTGATGTTTCGGGGCGGCATCCGCGGATGCCGCCCCGAAACTCGCCGAGCGACCGGTCTATGTGGCGTGCTTCGCCTGCCAGTCGCTCACCCGCTGTTCAGCGTTCTGCGCCGCAGAGTCCGGGCTGAGAGCCCCACTAAAGAGACCGTTCGATGCCTGCCACAGAATATCCTGACTGACATCGCCATCGAGCTTGCTGTCTATGAATAGGGTCGAGTGGTGCGCGTTGTTCTTGAGTTTGAGGAACTCGTTGACTTCAGGCGGCACCCCCTGCAGGGACTCAATGTTCTTCACCGCGGGCAAAGTCCCTACGTTCTGCTGTGACCAAATCGTATGTGGCTCCGGAGAGGTCAGCCACCACGTGATGAACTCCCTGGCTTGTTCCTGGTGTTTCGCCGCCTTCGGAATCCTCATGCCGATGACGTTGAAAACGAAGTCAGTGGCGTCGCTCTCTGAGATGCCGTCGATAGCTGGGAAGAGCATCGAGCCCATGTGGAAGTCAGGCGCCTCATCCTGCTGAGTCGCCAGCAGCCAGCCGCCCGTCTGGAAGAACGCACCATCACCGCGGAAGAACTTGGCGTATGCCGTCGGGAAGTCATCGCTCAGGATGCCCTTCGAGAAGTAGCCTTTGTCCTGCATGTCTTTGAGCATCTGCCACGGCTTGACTGCCATGGGATCGGTGAACTTCAACGGCGTGGTGAAACCAGGCGTGAGGGCGCGGTTGAATAACTCATCGGCCTTCGCCACGCCCATCGTCCGAACGTAGAGGTTCCCCAGCCAGTGTGCGCCAGGCCACCCCTCCTTGTTGCCCAGGATCATCGGGGTCACCCCTGCCTGCTTCACTTTATCCAGGGCAGCGGTGAAGGCACTCCACGTGGTGAGGGTGGAGGGATCGATCCCGTTCTTCGCCAGGATGTCCTTGTTGTACCAGATCAAATTCCCCGGCGACACGCCAAACGGGACGGCCCACTTGCGGTCCTTGTAGGTGATCGCATCTATCGTCCCGGGGTCGAAGTTGTCCTTGTACTGATCGACCAGGTCGGTGATGTCCACCAGTTGGTCGGCGTCCACGTACGGGGACAACCAACCGCCCGTATCGTCTTCTGCCACGTCGGGCACGTCGCCGGCTGCGAACGCCGCCTTCAGGGCAGCCTTATAGGGGGTGTTTTCGAACGCGGTATGCTTGACCCGGATGTTCGGATGCGCCTTGTTGAAGGCGTCCACGATGGCATTCATCGCCGGACCCGCCGGAGCCGCGGTGAATTCGGTCCAGAGGTCGATCTGGACTGCCTCACCGGACGAGGCCGTCGTCGGAGTCGACGACTGCGCGGCAGCCACTGCCGACGAGGCGCTGACCTCGGACGCTCGTAGCATGGAGTTGACCGCGCCCACGGAAATGCCCGCGGCGAGTGCTCGTTTCACGAAGTCGCGGCGCGAGATCCGTCCATCGACCAGACTCTGGACCAAGTCCTGCCTGTTGTCTGCCGACATTCCTCTTCCTCCTCGTACGAGACGAACTGGAACGGGCGCCGATGTTGAAGACAACTACGGTGGCCTTGTCTTACGATAGCCCTCCTTAGAGCATCGATAAGCCCCCCATCCCGTGCGGTGCCGCGTCTGCACGCTCCTTGAGGCGTGTGACCCTAGATGCTCCCCGCGAACGATTGCATGAGCGTCTCGGCCTCCGGTAGGGGTGTGATCCGAAGCTTACGCGACCGATTATCCTGTGGGTGATCCGACCCTCGGTACGCACTCCCCCTTTCGCCTACCTGGAGCTCGAACGTAGGAGTCTTGACACTACCAGGCACCTCCTCACGTCTACCGCAACCAATCGCTATCGAACCGTGGTGACGCTGGGTGAGTCAGGCTGAGGCGAGGACAAGTGAATCGGGTGAGCGGAAAGCCCTCTCTAGCACCAACGCCACGGCGCCGAGCACGCTGGCATCGTCCTCTAACTCGGACAGCACTATTTCGGGCTTGTTCACGATCGTCGTGTAAGCGCGCCGCTCGACGGTGGAGCAGACCATCTCGAAGAACGCTGCTCCCGATCGCGCCACGCCGCCGCCGAGGATAATCATCTCGGGACTTAACAGATTGACTACCATGGCTACGGCGATCCCCACGTAACGCCCGGCGTCAGTAAGGATTGCAGTGGCTACCTCGTCACCCTGCTCGGCTGCCTCAGCTACCAGTCGAGCACTTACCTTCGACGGGTGGCCACCGGCAAGGGTCTCGAGGGAGGTAGGCACCGCCGAGGAGAGGGCTTGAATTGCGCGGGCAGAAATGGCCGGGCCAGACGCCATGAGTTCCAGACAACCGTTGCTCCCGCAAGGGCAGCGCGGACCGTTTTCATTGACCGTCACATGGCCGATCTCGCCACATCCGCCAATGCCTCCCCGATACAAGCGACTATCGAGAACAATCCCGGCTCCGATGCCGATGCCGATGTTAACGGCCACGAGATCCTGGTGACCGCGCCCTGCTCCAAACCAATGCTCGCCAAGCGCCAGTGCCCATGCGTCGTTGATGATCGAGACGGGGATGCCGAAGCGTTCCTTCACCAGCCTGACTATTGGTACCTTCTTCCAGTTGGGCAGATTGGGCGCGAGGACCGACACGCCGCTGGGCAAATCGATCAGACCGGGCATACTCAGTCCGATGCCGAGAATACTGGCAGTCGGCAGCCCTGCCTTGCCGATCACGTCTTGGATAGATTCATGTATGGACCGCAGCGTCGTTACGCTGTCATCACGGGGGCCGGTCTCGATCCGGCAACGCTCGATCACCCTTCCGTGAAGGTCGGTGAGCACACTTGTAACATGCGTCACGCCTAGGTCGCAGCCGACTGCGAAATTGGAGCGCTCGTTGAGCTGTAGGAGAGTTGGCCGCCGGCCACCCGCGGACGCTCCCGTTCCCGCCACAGTCACGACGCCCGCCTGCAGGAACTCCTTGCAGATGAGTCCTGCTGAGGCCGGGCTGATCGCCAGTTCACGGGCAATCTGGATTTTGGCGAGCGGGCCCCTCTTGCGCAACAACTGGAGCACCCTCACTCGCGGGGTCTCTTTGGGGCTATCTACGGTCATCTCGGATGAACTTTCGATAGTCATCACAATAAGACCAGGGAACTTCTTCTAGTCATTGAAACTCTCCAGGGCTTCTGGAGCTCGCTACCCTCGCCAGGTAGCCTATTTGCGGCCCCGGAGTAGCTTATTATGCAGTAAGGTCACTATACGACCGCCACTGGTCCAAGTCAACATGCCAGTGTTATTTCATACTACATATAAAGTTTCAACCTCAGGGCTGCCCACACTGGAGCTGCTTCCCCCGCTTTTGCTGCTTGCGAGTGATCACCGCTGCTCCCAACGTCGCGCAACGATTGTTCACAGGTTGAACCCGACGACCATCATCGTCGCGGCAGTTCTACTCAGAATCAGGGCAGCAAAAAAAGACTGGCCTCACAGGGAGATACGAGTAGATCGCCGTGCAGGCGGGGTTGCCGTAATGGGCATCAATGCTTGGACTCAGCCGGGTGTCCACTGGGCGCGGGTTGGGGGTAAGGGCTTTCCGAGGCTTGGGGATGAGCGCCGTCCGGCTGGGGGGTGGGTTATCGCCAGGTCCACCACGCTCCGGTCGTTCACCGCGGTCACGCCCGCCCGTTCCCAACTCCGCTCCCACCTTGCCACGCTCCCCCCGCGCACGGCACACTCCCCTGGAACATGATCGCCGGCATGGATGGCCGGCTCGCTAAACGAGGCTGCGTTGCTTCCTATCAGTCAATCCGACCTCCACGACGCGATCCGGGACCGCCTCACCTGGCGCGATTGGCAACCGACCTTCTTCGCCGCCCTCCTGACCGCCCTGGCCGTGGCCATCTTGAGTGTCGCCTTCGATAGCGTCGCCTCCTTTGAACGGGTTGGCGCCCTCCGTGGCCTGACGACGAGTATCCTCTGGATAGCCGTCGCCCTGATCGGTTCCTGCAGCACCATCGCCGCCTTGATGCTGACGACCGTTAGCTTGATGGAGCACCTCGACACCCGGCGGATGGGTCCCCGCTTTCTCTTCCATCTGCGCCTGACTGTCCTCGGCGCCATCGCCACCATCGCCATCGCCGTCGGCGCCTTGCTCCTGACGACCTTCCCCGCCGCCGGCGGCGTCAACGTCAATCCACCCGACTGGCAGGTCAACACCATCTTCTTTGGTCTCCAGGCACTGACCACGTTGATGGTCGGTGCCTTCGCCGTCGTCCTTTCCTCCCTCTACGCCACCATTGGCGACGTCTTCCGCAATCTTCCCCAACCCTGGGTCGAGGAGATCCTCGCCGACGAGGACGCCGATGACGAGGAGTGCGCCGAGGATGCCGAGCGGGCCGAGGACGCCGCCGACCGCGCCGAGCACGCGGCCGAGCTCTCCGCGACCGGTACCCCCAATGGCCACGAGCAACTGGCGGGACAACCACGATGACCGGGCGCTCTTCCACTGCCACCCAACTCGCCCCAGCGGACCCACGCCTCTCCGCCTCCTCCCGCGCCTTCGTCGTCGGCACCGCCGGCCACGTCGACCACGGCAAGTCAACCCTCGTCAAAGCCCTGACCGGCATCGACCCCGATCGCCTCGCCGAAGAGAAAGCGCGGGCGATGACGATCGACCTCGGCTTCGCCTGGCTCACCCTCCCCAGTGGGCGCGACGTCAGCGTCGTCGACGTCCCCGGTCACGAGCGCTTCATCAAGAACATGCTCGCCGGCGTCGGCGGCATCGATGCCGCCCTCCTGATCGTCGCCGCCGACGAGGGACCGATGCCCCAAACCGCCGAGCACCTCGCCATCCTCGATCTGCTCGGCGTCGACCGCGGTCTCGTTGTCCTCACGAAAGCGGACACCGTCGACTCCGATTGGCTCGACCTCGTCCGCGAGGAGACCCGCGAGCGCCTCGCCGGCACCACCCTGGCTGGGGCGCCCGTGATTGCGGTCTCCGCCCTGACCGGGCTCGGTCTCGACGAGGTGCGGACGACCCTCGATCGTGTCCTCGACGGCATGCCGTCGCGCCCTGGTGGCGCGCGGCCGCGCCTCCCGATCGACCGCGTCTTCACCGTCACCGGCTTCGGTACCGTCGTCACCGGCACCCTGACCGGCGGCGAGCTTACCATCGGCCAGGAGCTTCGGGTCGAGCCCCGCGGCCTCCCCACCCGCGTCCGCGGCCTCCAGACCCACCAGACCAAAGTCGATCGCGCCCTCCCTGGCAGCCGGGTCGCCGTCAACCTCTCCAACCTCGCCGTCGATGATCTCCGTCGCGGCGACACGCTCGCGGCGCCGCGGTTGCTCACCCCGACCCAGCGCGTCGATGCCCGTCTGCGTCTGCTCGCCAGCGCCCCCGTCGCTCTCGACCAGAACGCCGAAGTCGATTTCTTCACCGGCGCCACCGAGCTACCGGCGCGCCTCACCCTCCTCGACCGCGACCGGCTGGAACCGGGCGCCACCGGCTGGGTCCAGATCCGCTTCCGCGAGCCCCTCGCCGTCCTCAAGGGAGACCGCTTCATCATCCGCCGTCCCTCCCCGAGCGATACCATCGGCGGCGGCGAGATCGTCGACCCCACCCCGGCTCGCCATCGCCGCTTCCGCCCCGATGTCCTCGGCGCCCTCGAAACCTTGGCCGCCGGCGGTCCCGACGACATCCTGCTCCAGGCGGTCGAGACCGCCCCGCGGGAAATCCGCGACCTTCGCGGCGGCATCGCCGGCCTGACCGCCGATCAGGTCGACACCGCCCTCGACCAGCTCATCGCCGAGGGGGACGTCACCGTTTTGGGCGGGACCTCGACCACGGCGCCCCGTCCTGGTGACTTCGTGCTCGCGACCGTCGCCTGGCAGGCCCTGCGCGCCCGCCTCCAGGGAATGGTCGGCGATTTTCACCTCGCCCAGCCCTTGCGCCGTGGCTTGGCCAAAGAGGAGGTCAAGAGCCGCCTGCGCCTCGCTCCACCGCGCCTCTTCGACGACGTCGTCGCCGCGGCGGTCCGCGACGGCGATATTGCCGACGACGGCGAAACCCTCCGTCTGCCGACATTCCGGATCGCCCTCGACCCCGCCCGTCGTGCCCTCGCCGATCGCTATCTCGCCGCGCTGACCACCCAGCCGTATACCCCGCCCTCACCCGCCGAGTTTGGTCTTGATCCCGAGACCCTCGGCGCCCTCGACGATCTCCACGAAGTCGTCCGCGTCGGCGACGGGGTCGTCTTTGCCCCAGCCGCGTTTGCAACCCTCGTCCGCGAAACTCTCGCCATCATCGACCGTGAGGGAACGGTGACGCTGGCCGGTTTCCGCGATCACTTCCAGACCAGCCGCAAGTACGCCCAAGCCACCCTCGAATACCTCGATCGCCAGCGGATCACTCGCCGCGTCGGCGATCAGCGGGTCCGCTTCGCCGGCCCGGGCGCCGCTCAGCCCACCGCGAACACCATTCGCTCGGAGGACCAGCCATGACCGGTTCCGCAAATCTCGCCGCGGCGCCACCGACAGCCCCGTTGCGGGGTCCCACCTGGCATCGCTTCATCTCCCCCCACTACGACGACATCGCCCTCTCCTGCGGCGGCACCGTCGCCCTCCTCAGCCGCGCCGGCCTCGCGCCCGAGATCGCCGTCGTCTTCGGTGACGAGCCGGACCCTGCCGCCCGCCTCTCCTCATTTGCCGAGGACCTCCACCAGCAGTGGGGCATGAGCGCCGGCGACGTCATTTCCGGACGTCGCCGGGAGGAAAGCATCGCCGCCATCGCCCTCGGCGCCACTTCGTCCAATCTCCCCTTTCTCGACGCCATCTACCGCGGCCCTCACTATGGAAGCAATGACCAGCTCTTTGGCGAACCTGTCCCCGCCGAGGCGAAGCTGCCAGCCTGGATCGCCTCGGCCATGGGTCTCGACACTTCCCCCGATCCTCAGACCCGCGTCTACGCGCCACTCGCCGTTGGCGGTCACGTCGACCACCGCCACGCCTTCGCCGTCGGGCTCGATCTCGCCCGCGCCGGCTGGGACGTCTGGTTCTATGAGGACCTCCCCTATGCCCTGCGTGATGCCGCCCTCGAAACCCGCCTCGCTGCTCTGCCGCCCGATCTCCTCACTCCCGCGGCCGTGATCGATGTCTCGGCGACCTGGTCTTCAAAGATCGCCGCGATCCTCGCCTACGCCTCGCAACTGACCACCGTCTTTGGCTACGTCGATTCCGGCAGCAGCCCCGAGGAGATTGACCGTCTAATGCGGTCCTACGCCATCCACGCCGGTGATGGCGCGCCCGCTGAGCGCTTCTGGCGGGTCGCCGCGGCGCCCCAAAACGCCGCCGTCGCCCGCGGCTAAATCGCGTCTCAAAAATTGCTCGGCGAAGGGTATTGACAAAGGGTCAACGCCCTGATAGTGTGTACGTACTGAAGCGACGAGCCCTCGCGAAAGCGGGGGGCCACCCGAATCGGAGCAATCCGGAACGGGAGGCGGGGGACGATTCCAAGAGCCGCAAGGCACGAGGAAAGTCCCGCTCAGGGGACCCGTTTGAACCGGCCCTCGGGCACGACGAACGGACGCTCAACTGGCCTCGGTGGCAACACCGCCGGCTCGGTTGGCGGATTGATGGCCAAGCTGCTCGCTGCGCTGTCAAAGTCCACGCCGGTGAACCCGCGGGAAACCGCCGGGCGACCGGAACCGGAGCGACGGACCACCGTTCGCGGTGTGCCGGACGACTCGACCGCTTTAGTCATGAAACGCCGACGGCTGCGCAAGCGGTTGTCGGCGTTTCTGTCTGTCTCACGCCTGGTCCCGACCCCCATCATCCCGCCTCGCCTCGCGGACGCCTCCTTCGCCGCGTCGCGCCATCTCCCCGTCGCGCTTCCTGATCGTTCCGGCGCAGCTCAACTATTCGCCGTCAGCGGCGTGCGTCTTCGCGCTCCCACTCCCCAACCACCGAGCCCCCCACACCAGCACAAGTTCCCCCTCTCCCGCGCATCGGGAGAGGGGGTAGGGGGTGAGGGCCATTCCATCTGGAAGGGAGGGCGAACACCGGCCATGCCGACGCCATGAATGCCCAGCGCCACGCCCATTCATCAACCCGAACGACTGCCAGTCGCCACCCGGCGCACGTTGTCCCGCCGCATTCGCCTTCATGTTGGCACATAGCCTGCGTTACAGTACCCTGCGGCGTGCGATCCGAAGGGGAGAGGACGGCGCCATGGAGGATGAATGCGTGATCGATACTTTTATGGCGGTATCGGGCTCGCGACCATTCTTCTCGTCATCGTCCTGATCTTCTTGCTCTTCTAACGCCGCGGGGTGCCTGGGCCCGTGGTTCCCGATGAAGAGCGCTGAAGGACGCGTGACCGCATGATGTGACGCGCGCTGATCGCGTCATCGGAAGGGAGCGATACGATGTACATCGGTGGTGGCCTCTTAACGCTGCTCATCATTATCCTGCTCATCATTCTTATCACCTAGTTTGGATCGTTGGGTCTGGTTGACCCATGGTTCCTGACCGCATCGACTGTAAAACCCCACGGCTGCGAGGCACCGTTGAGACGACGGTGTCTCGTGGTTGGAAAAACGTAAGACGCCGAGTGGAAACGAAGCGGGTGACGAGGAAACGTTCCCTCGTCACCCGCTTTCGTGATACGACACCGGTCCCCGAACGCTACCGATAGACACGCACCAGGATGTCCGTTGGCGTCCCGCCATTCGTTGCGTTCATCTCCTGCGGGCAGGCCGACACCCCGACCACCACGTCCATCAACGCCGTCAACAGGACGTGATCGTTCGCCTCCGAGAGCGGCTCCCTCACCTCCAGCTCGCCGCGTTGCTTGATCGCCACGTTCATGAACCAGTTGATGGGATCGGGAACCCGGTCGTACGCGACGTCGAACGGTGTCAGTGCCTCGGTCAGCGCCGCCCGGCAGCTCGCGTGCTCGGGAGCGCCGAGCGCTTCGTACCGCTTCGGATCACAGGCCGCGAACAGCATATCGTGCCGCCCGACCGTGTCCTCTTCGACCTTGAGCATCGGCGTTCGCCGGTTTGAGTACAGGGTCATCCCCTTCTGCACCATGACGCTGTTGTTCATACTCCGCGTCGCCGCCACCGACAAAAACTCGGCCCGGTCCTCCTGGCTGAACGCCACGAAATCCGCGACCTGCTTGCCCTGGACGTCCGTGATCTGAACCAGTTGGCCGCTCTTCACTTCCACCGCGTGTGCCTGTCCCGGCCGGATCTGGCGCGCTTTAATCGCCATTCGCCCAGCGAGAATATCGCTCATCACTCTTGTCCTCTGCGGGCGGCGGCCCATGCCCCGCGCCCGTCCCATCCGACCAGTGTTGCCGCCGATAGTCCCATTCTCGCAAGCGATTGGGTCTTGGTCCAACCGGTGACTGGCTGCGGCCACCGCATCGACCTCGCCCCACCGCCAAGTCGCCCGGCGCCCACCCCACGGTTCCCGTCGCTTCTATGACATACTGAATCCCCATCGCCACCGCATCATCACCCCGCGTTGGCGATGCCTGGTCAGGTCGTGACGGGCACCCGTCTGCGCGAGTTCATCACCACGGGCACCCACGGAGTGCGAAGGAGTCGGTATGGAGCGTTGCCCGAACTGTGACGCCCTCGCGCGTCCCGGAGCCAAGTTCTGCACGACCTGTGGCTACCGCTTGACCGGGTCCGTTGGGGACACCGTGTCCGCCACCCCCGACGCCGCTCCGGCGGAAACCTCTGGCGCCGAGACGGCATCCGACCAACCTCTCGATGCGGCGCTTGACCCGCCAGACGAGTCGCCGCCGGCACCGTCGGACGATCTCCTCGCGGCCCCTCCGGCGCCTCCCGACGACCTCCCCACGTCGGTCGACACGCCCAGCGCCGAGACCCCTGGCGGGGAGACGGCCGGCGCCGACCAGGTGCTCTCTTCCTCCTGGCCGGAGCCACCCGCCTCCTCCTGGTCGAGTAGTTGGTCGAGCCCCTCACCCGATGATCCCGACGCGGTATCCGCGACACCCCTAGACGCCGACGAGCCTGTTGCCGGATCCACCTCGGACCCGACCCCCGAAGAGCCCGCGATCGCGGATGATGGCGCGGTCTCCTCCGATGTGGACGGCACGCTTCCCCCGCCCGTGCCCCTCGACGATCAGACCCTGCCGTCCTCCATCTCCGACGCCTGGGCGATGCCCCCCACCCACGACGAGCCATCGTCCCCCGTGGCCGATGCCCGCCGCCTCATCGAACAGCTTCACGCCCTCCTCCCCTCCCTCACCGCCTCGTCCCCGGATTTCGACCTTGAACCGGTCGCTGCCGATCTCCAAACCGCGCTCGATGACCTTACCATCGCCGATTCCGATGATCAGCCAGGACTCCGCGCCGCGCTGCAAGCCGCTAGCGAACGCCCTCGCGACATCGACGTGATGCTCGAGCTCTCCAGTCGCGCCGGGTCGCTCCTCACTCTCCTCGATGCCCACGACCGCGTCGCCACCACGCTCGAGCGCGCCATCGCCGCCCTCCGTGGCGGCCAGCCGAACGAGTCGTAAGCCCTGGTCCAGGCTCGTCACCGCCGGCCGGAACTCCTCCGGCGGAGACATGACGCCCTCCCCCGGATCCAGCGTGGCACTGTAGAGCACGGCATCGAGACGGGATCTGGTTATAGGAGCGGCGGCGCGGACCGGTCGTTGCCTCGATTGGCCCTCGGCGCCGGGCTGGAGCCGTTAGACGCTGACCAGGAGACCACCTCCCGAGGACCAAGACGGCCCCAGCCGACGGCCACCGCCCTGTAGAGGGTCGTCGTGTCCGCCAGCGCCGCCACGAGCCACAACGGCGCGACAGGTCGGAGCGGTCCTCCGATGGTATCGCCGTGCCGCCGAAGGGCAAGCAGCGCCCAGCGGCATTGGATCAGCCGCGTCGCCAGCACCGGCTAATGGGTCACGCGCGCCGGAGCCAGTTCACCGATTTCTCAGATATTGACGAAATTCAAACCTAGGTGTAGCATCGATCGCGAAATGGATCATGAAAAGCCGAGAGATTTGTTCGATCTCGACGAGACGGACCTTCAAACGATCCGTCTCCTCCAAGAGGACGGTCGCCTCTCGAACTCCGAGATCGCGCGGCGGATCGGGGTCAGCGAACCGACGGTCCGTAAGCGTATCGAGCGTCTCATCCAGGACGAGATTATTAAGGTCGTGGCGGTCTTGAATCCTCGGCGAGCTGGATACGCCGCCGGTGCCTTGGTCGGCATTCGGACCTACCCAGGCCGGACACAGGAGGTCGGCGAGCAGCTGGTGTTGCTGAATGAGGTGATCTACGTCGGCTATATCACGGGCCGGTTCGATCTCCTTGTCGAGGTATTACTCCATGACGAGGACGAGATGTTCGTCTTCCTGACGCGCCGGCTGAGAGACTTCTCGGGCATCTCCGCCGTCGAGACGTTCCATGTCCTTCGCAACGAGAAGATCAACTACGACTGGAAGCTTCCCGTCGAGATGTTCCAGCGGAGCCAGACCACGCCAGAGTCGCCCAACCGGAGGCGCGGGATGCCTCAGAACAACCGCCGCGCCACCCGCACCGCGAGGACTGCACAGGCGCACCCGTACCCTACCAAGTCTGAGGTCCGCGACGAAACAACGAACGCGCCCGTCACCGATGGCTGAGGATTCTGCAACGCGGCCGCCACTCATCGTCTAACGAAAGAATGAGGAATCGGTCGGATCTACTGTCGATATCGAGGAGGCAGCCACCGGCGCGAAGACCTCATTCTGTAGGGTGCGTTTTCGCAACATGGACGCGAATCCGAAAGGAGCGCAGAACATGGCCACCCGGTCCTCACGCACGCGGGCACCCAGCCAAACCGGAGTCGGTGCGCCAGACGATCAGGTCTTTGTCCGGCGAGCAACCGGTCTGATCCGGGAAGCGTCCGCGCTCGACGCGACGATCTACAACCTGATCTGGGCATCCATCCCGATCGCCCTCGTCCTCGTCTTCCTCTATGGCCCCGCCTTCTATACCAACGCGAACCTCTACGTCGGGACGATCGCCGCGGCCGTGTTGGCCCTCCCGATCGCCCTCCTCTACGCCTTCCTGGCGAGTGCGATGCCGCGATCCGGCGCCGACTATGTTTGGGTGAGCCGGACCATCCATCCCGCTCTCGGCTTCATGAGCAATCTCAGCTTCAATTTCTGGGTGACGTACTTCATTGGGGTCTATGCCACGTTGCTCGGCACCTGGGGATTGTCTTCGGTCTTCCGGGTGCTCGCCGCCTATACGGGCAGGGCGGGATTTCTCGACGTCGCGGATTTCTTCGTCACCGAATGGGGCGTCTTCCTTTTGGGGTGTGCGCTGGTGGTCTTCTGCGGGGGCCTCTTCATCCTCAGTCGCGGTCTGGAAACCTTCCTCCGCTTCCAACGATGGGGGTTCATTCTCTGGCTGGTCGGTGGCATCCTGCTCGCTGGGCTCGTCCTGCTGGTCACCAACCCCGATGCGTTTGCTGGGAGGTTCGATGCCTACGTCACCTCCCTCGACGGACCCGCCGGCGCCCATGCGGCGGCCTTACAGAACGGTGCGGTGACGCGATCGGGAGCAACCTTCGGGGGCTCGCTGCTGGCCGTTACCCTGCCCTACTACACGATGGGGTTCCTCTTCCAGTCCGCCTATTTCGGTGGCGAGATCAAGCGCGGCAAGGGCACCCACCTGCTCTCGATTCCTGGGTCCGTGGTGCTGGCCGCGCTCCTGATGCTGTTCATCATTGGGGTCTATGTCTCTCGCGTCGGCATGGACCTGCTCGCCGCGATCGGCGCCGCCGACCCCACCAGCTATGGTCTCGGCTTCGCGCCGCTCTACCCCGAGCTGGCGGCCATCGCCGCCAATAATGTCGTGCTCGCCTTGCTCATCGTCGTTGGTTTCGCGCTCGGCTTCATCGTCTGGGTGCCGCAGACCATCATCCTGATCAGCCGCAGCCTGTTCGCCTGGTCGTTCGATCGTCTGCTGCCGGAGAAGGTGGCGGAGGTCAACCCGCGGACCCACTCGCCCATCGTCGCGACCCTGATCATCATGGCGGCTGGCCTCGTCTCCGTCGGCATCTTGGCGTTCAACCCCGACCTGACAGCTCTCGTCGGGTTGTTCGGCCTCACCCTCACCTATATCGTGGTCTCGATCGCCGGCCTGCTCTTCCCGTACCGCCAGCCGGAGGTGTTCGCCGCCTCCCCCTACACAGGCCGGGTCGGCGGAATCCCGCTGGTTTCAATCGTCGCCGCTGTCAGCCTTGTCGCTTCGCTGATCATCGCGGTGATCCTGCTTCGCGACGTCAACTCCGGCACGAGCTGGGAAGTGAACCGGGGTACCGTGCTCCTGGCGTTCGGCGTCTTCCTGGCTGGCTTGCCGCTCTACTATCTCTTGCGCGCTGTTCAACGCAGCCGGGGTATCGACGTCGATCTCGCCTACAAGGAGATTCCCCCTGACTAGACGTCACCTAGCACGACGCGCGAGCCACGGGGATTTGCGGGTGAACCGGCCTTGAGGGTGGATGGATTTTGACGCACGCTGGTGATGCCAATGCACCCAGCCCTGACCCCGACGTCCTCGTCGAGGCGGGACGACTTCTTGCCGCGGCCGAGGATGACGGCGTCCTCGTCCGTCTCTTCGGTGGTGTTGGTGTGGCCCTCCGCTGCCCCAGCGCCATGCTCCCCGAGCTCAGGCGAAGCTACAACGACCTGGATCTCGCCGCGCGCTCCAAACAGCGGGAGCGTGTCACCGATCTCTTCATCCGCCTTGGCTACGACGGGGACCGCTCCTTCAACGCGCTGCACGGTCACCAGCGGCTGCTCTTCCTCGACCGGACCAACGGTCGCCACGTCGACGTCATGTTCGACCGCCTCCGCATGAGCCACACCATCGACTTTGGCGAGCGGCTCACCGCCGATGCCCGCACCCTGCCACTCGCCGATCTCCTCATGTTCAAGCTCCAGATCGCCGAGGCGAACGCGAAAGATCTCACCGACACGATCGCCCTCCTCGGCGATCACCCCCTTGACGACGGCGATGCCGAGGCCATCAACGTCGGATATATCGCGCGGCTGGCCGCGGACGATTGGGGGATGTACCACACCTTCGAGCGGTCGATCGCCCGGGTCCGCCAGCGCGCGCACGGCATGGATATCGCCCTTCCCTTCTCGATCGAGGCGCAAACCCGGCTCCTGCTCGAGCGAATGGACCGCCAGCCGAAGTCGACGCGGTGGAAGCTGCGCGCTCGGGTCGGCGAGCGCGTTCGCTGGTACGAGCTACCCGAGGAGGTCCGGGGATAATGTTCTGGCGCCGGCCGAAGGCGAAACCGTACACGCTCTTCTTCGCCACCGATCTCCATGGTTCTGAGAAGTGCTTTCTCAAGTTCCTCAACGCCGCCAAGTTCTACGATGCCGATGCGCTTATCCTCGGCGGAGATTTAACGGGGAAAGGCTTCGTCCCCGTCGTGCGCACCGATCGTGGTCATCGAGCCGAGTTTCTCGGCCGGATCGAACACGTTTCGACGGACGCGGAGTTGGCGGAGCTCGAGAAGCAAATCAGGTTCAACGGCTTCTACCCCTATCGGTGCGATGCCGATGGGCTGACGCGACTGCGGTCAGACCCGGCTGAGCTGGAGCAGGTGTTCAATCAGGTCATGCGCTCGGAAGTGGAGCGGTGGGTGGCGGTCGCCGACGAGCGTGTGGCCGCCGCTGGTATTCCTTGTCTGATGATGCCGGGCAACGACGACGATCCCTTTGTCAGTGAGATCCTCAGCGCGGCAAAGACGGTCCGCAACGTTGACGGCGCCGTCTTGCCCGTCGGCCCCTACACGGTGCTTGGGTTCGGGTTCTCCAACCCGACCCCGTGGCATTCGCCTCGGGAGCTGGAGGAGCCCGCGATTGAGGACGCGCTCCGGCGCTTGGCAAACGACACCATCGATCCCAGCCGAACCATCTGGTCGATCCACCCACCGCCGTACAACTCGTCGCTGGACCTGGCGCCAAAGCTGAAGGAGGACCTGTCGTTCGCTACGCCTGGCACCCAAACGCACCTGGTCCCCGTCGGGAGCACGGCCGTCCGCGCGCTCATCGCGGAGTATCAACCCCTGCTGACGCTCCACGGTCACATCCACGAGTCCCGGGCTGCCGCCCGCATCGGCCCAACGCTGTGCCTCAACCCAGGAAGTGAGTACAACGCTGGCGTCCTGCGCGGCGTCTTGGTCCGGATGGGTCCGTCCCAGGTGGAGGGCCATCAGTTCGTCACCGGCTAACCGGCGCCACCCGGCGCTCGATCGAAGGGAGGATGACTCGTGAACGCCGAGGACTACGTGATCCCGCGTCAGGAGTTCGCCGAGCGACGGCGACGGTTTGGCGCGATGCTGCGCGAGCGGGGTTTACCCGGCGCCCTCGTTTGGTCGAAGGGCGGCGGCATGGTCGATCTCTATGGACCGGTCTTCTACCTCAGCAATCACTACACGCCGTTCCCTCAGCTCGCCGACGACCCGCCCCACTGGGCCGGGCGCGCTCATACCGGCCTCGTGGTCACCGCCGACGGCGACGCCACCCTCATCGCCGATATCCCTGACTACCGGGCCGATCTCGTCGCTGTCGACGATGTCCGTGTTTCGCTCGATGTGCCAGGCGCTGCCGCCGAGGTCTTGCGGGAGCGAGGATTAGACGCGGGCGAGGTTGGCCTCGTGGCGCGCGACACGATGCTCGTCGGCTCCTACACGCGTCTCCTCGACCAGTTGCCCGGGGTGCAATGGGTGGCGTGCGAGGATCTGTTCGCGACGTTACGAATGGTCAAGAGCGCGAACGAGATCCGCGTCATCCGCAAGGCGTGCGAGATCGGATCGAAGGCGTGCGTCGCGCTGATGGAAGCGGTCCAGCCTGGGCGCACCGAGGCCGAGATCATGGCCGAGGCAATCGCCGTCGTCGTCCGCGAGGGCGGCTGGGTATACGACCACCCAGTCGCCTCCGGGCCCCACACCCGCCACTACGCCTACGGCCGGCTTCCCTCGTGGGATCACTACCGGCGCCTGGAGCCAGGGGACATCTTCCACGTCGACATGTACGGTCTCTTCGAGGGGTACTACTACGACTTCGGTCGCTCCGCCGTGGCGGGCCGGGTGGCCTCCGACGCCCAGAAGGAGGTGCTGGAAGGGGCGATCGGGGCGGTGGAGGCGAGCATCGCCGCGATTCGACCCGGCGCCACCGCCGGCGATGTCGCGCGGGCCGGCTTTGAGTGGTTGGACGAGCACGACTTCCTGATCGCCGGCACCAAGGAGGATCTGGACGCGGCCGGCGAGGCGGCACTCAACATGACCTTTCCGTCGATGGGCCACGGTCTTGGGATGTGGTGGGAAGATCCGTGGCTCGTTCCAGAGGATCGGACCCTCCTCACGCCCGGAATGGTGATCGCCGTCGAACGGGCCGTCGGTCGTCCCGGTGTTGGGAGCGCTTCCTACGAGGACGACGTGCTCGTGACCGAAGACGGCTGCGAGGTGCTGACACCGGTCGAAAAGCGGTGGTGGACGTGATCGTCTTCGCTCGCGGACATCGCGCCCCAGCCCGCCTGCGCGCCAGGACAGTCCGATCCTGAGCGACCGCGACCGATAGGGCCGCCCCGCCGAGCACACGGAAAGAATGGTGAGGATCGATGCCGGATTTCACGATTCCCCGGGAGGAATTCCTCGAACGGCAACGACGCGCCACCGAGGAAGCGCGCCGCCGCGGCCTGAAGGGCCTCCTCGTCTGGTTGCGCGGCGGCTCCATGCAGGACCGCTACGCGGACGTCTTTTACCTCGCCAATCACTACAGCAGCTTCCCGCACATCCAGGACCAACCCCCCTTCTGGTCTGGACGGGCGCACGCCGGGCTTGTGCTCCCGGTCGACGATGCGCCGGCGCTTGTCGTGGAGGTGCCTGATTGGCGCCGGGACGAGGTCGCGGTTGACGACGTTCGCTACAGCGGCAACGTCCCCGGCAAGGTTGTCGAGGTCCTCCAGGAGAAGGGATTGGCCGAAGGGAAGGTCGGCTTGGTCGCACTCGATACCATGTTGCTCGGTGCCTGGCGCGTGCTGCACCAGCACCTCCCGCAGGTCGAGTGGGTCGAGGCGGACGACCTGGTCGAGTCGATGCGCGCGGTCAAAAGCCCGGCCGAGCTGGGGATCATTCGACGCGCCTGCGAAATCGGCGACGAGATCATATCCGCCACTATGGAAGCGGTGGCGCCGGGCAAGACCGAGGCCGAGTGCATCGCCCTCGGCTACAAGGTAGGTATCGAGCTGGGTGGCATCCCCTTCGACATGCCGACAGCCTCGGGTGGTCCGACGGAGAGCCAGTACTACAGTCACAACTACCTGCCAACGTGGAACACGACAAGGAAGATGGCCCGGGGCGACCTGTTCCACGCGGACTGTTTTGGGTCGTTCCGTGGTTACTTCTGGGATCTGAGCCGGTCCACGGTGGTGGGCGGCGACGCGACGCCCGAGCAGCGGCGTATCCTCGAGGACGCCGTCGGTGTCTGCGAAGCGGTCATCGCCGCGGCCAAACCGAGTGCGTCTGCCGCTGACCTCGCGGGTGCGGGTCTCGGCTTCCTGGAGTCGCACGGCTACCCGACGGGTCGGTACGCGGGCGGCGCCGTAGTCGCCGCGCTCGCCGAGAGCTTCCCAGCATTTGGCCACGGTCTCGGTATGTGCTGGGAGGCTCCGTGGCTGCATGAGGGCGACAACCGCCCGATCCGAGAGAATATGGTGCTGGCGGTGGAGCGGGCCGTGGGCCAGCCCGAGATAGGCGGCGCCGCTTACGAGGACGACGTGCTGGTCACGCCCAGCGGCCCCGAGGTGTTGACCAAGGCGCCGAAGCGTTGGTGGTCGTAACGACGGTACCCACCTGAAACGAAGCTAAGGAGGCTCGCCCCCGCCCGCTTACTCGCGGTGATGGCCGTTCTGCTGAATCTGCGCGGCCCAACCGGCGCGTCCGATCAGGGGAACGAAGCGGACCGGACCGAGACGGCGCTCGTGGGTCTGGTCGCCCTGGCGGTCGACGGCCACCAGATACTGGTCCTGCGGCTCACCGACCGGAATCACCATTCGCCCACCGTCGGATTGGAGCTGAGCGATCAGCGGGGGCGGAATCCGGGGCGCGGCGGCAGTCACGACGATGCGGTCGTAGGGCGCGCCTTCCGGCCAGCCGGTGGTGCCGTCGCCAACGTGGATGACCACGTTGCGGTAGCCGAGATCCCACAACAGCGTGGCGGCGCCGGCGGCCAGCGCGGCGTGGCGCTCGATCGAGATCACCGCCGCCGCCAGCTCGGCGAGGATCGCGGTCTGGTAGCCGGAGCCGGTCCCGATTTCGAGCACCCGCTCCGATCCGGTCAAAGCGAGGGATTCGGTCATCAGGGCGACGACGAACGGTTGGGAGATCGTCTGGCTCGACCCAATCGGCAGCGCGACGTTGGCCCAGGCCTGGTCCTGGCTGGCCGCCGGGACGAAGCGTTCGCGCGGTACCCGGCCGATCGCGTCGAGCACCCGTCGATCGCTGATCCCCTGCCGTCCGAGCTCGGCCAGCAGGGCGGCGATCTGACTGCTGCGCTCGCTTGGCTCGTCCTGGCGTTGGTCGCCGGTCATCGGTCGCCCCACGCTCTCCGTGCCTGCTCCACGACCCTGCCATTGTGCCCGCAGAGGGCATTCCACGCCATCAGGGCGGAGACAGCCTCAACGGAAAATGCGATCGAGCCGCAATCGCTGAGCCCGGCAACGAGCCCCCTGGCCAGCGCCGCCAGCCCTCGGGTCGGTCAGCCCGGTGGGACCAGGACCTGTGAGCCGCGGCCATCGGCCAGTCAGGAATCGGTGGCTGCGAGGGGATCGGTACCGGCCGCGACTTCAGCGCCGTCCGTGACACCGTCGCCGTCCGTATCGGGGTTACCGGCGCTTGTCCCCAGGGCGGCCTCGTCGTTGTTGCTGAGGCCGTCGCCATCGTGGTCAGCGGCACCGCTACCAGAGGGCGGGAAAGCGAGCGGATCGGTTTCGTTCGCCACTTCTTCACCGTCGGAGAAGCCGTCCCCATCGGTATCCGGATTGCCGGGGTCGGTGCCAAGGGCGGCCTCGTCGTTGTTGCTGAGACCATCCCCGTCGTGGTCGGCGGCACCAGTGCCAGACGGTGGGAAGGCCAGTGGATCGGTGTCATTCGCCACTTCCTCACCGTCGGAGTAACCATCACCATCGGTATCCGGGTTGGTTGGGTCGGTGCCGAGCCCGGTTTCGTCGACGTCAGAGAGCTGATCGCCGTCGGTATCGATCGTCGCCGGATCGGCCGCCTCGTTGGCGGCGATTGGGTAGACGAAGAGATCGAGGGTAGCGTCCGGGGCGGCCGGACCGATCAGGACCTCGCAGCCACTGGTCGAGGTGCAGGACAAGGCTGGGATCGCCGCGGCCTCGCCCGGCCCGGCGACGCCGCCGAAGCCGACCGAGTAGCGACCAAGCGGCAGACCGGACCATGCGGCGCGCCCATTGTCGAAGCCGGAGAGGTTTGCCTCGGTCCATCCCTCTTGGAAGATCCCCGCGACGTCGATCGGCGGGTCGGTCATCAACGCGCAGCTACCGGCGCTGAGGTCGTCGGCACTCGGGCAGCGGTAGAGCGTCAAACTGATCGAGCCGGTGTCCGGGCCTTCCGGAGCGAAATAGTAGAAGCGGCGCTCGACGTTTGGCGTGCTGGCGTCGATCTCGACCGCCCCCGCCTCCTGATCGGCCACGGGGGTTCCGGCGCCGTTGGTAATCAACCGGCCGCCGAAACCCGACGGCGCGTTGCCACCGCCGAAGTCGTAGGCGCCGAGTGAAAGATCGGCCCAGAGGAAGACGCCAGGCGCAACCTCGTCACCGGCCGCCGGCGATCCACCCGGCACCGCTCGCAGGCGGGGCGCGGTCACCGGCTGGCTGGACGCGCCACAATCGGCCAGCAGCGATGCCGGCGCCGTGGACTCCTGGACGGCCACCGGCGACAGGCCCGGCGGGCAGACGAAGACGCGGGCGGTAACGGAGCCCGTCGGATTCGCGCTTGGCGTCGTTGGTCCGCCGGTCTCCCCGACGTCTGGGCCGATGATGGCGGCAACGAACGTCGCGGGGCCGCTCCCCTGACGCGCCCGCAACTCGACCGGTCCCTCGAAGACGGCCGCCCGGCCCTTCTTCATCGTCAGCGCCTCGTCCTCCGGCAGGACCTCGATCTCGCCCTCGATGACGAGGAGGAGCATCGGGAACGGACCGGGGTCGAGCGCGGTCACCTCGTCGGTGGCTTGACCGCGGATCAGGTCGAGATCGCGTTCACCCGGTGGGGCGGGGAAGGCATCGCCGGTGAAGAACACCAGACCGCTGTCCGTTGCCTCGGCCTGGTCGGCGGGAACGTGCGCCAGGCGCGCGTAGAGCGTCTTCCCATCACCGAGCGACGCGAGTTGCTGCCGCGCGCTGTCGGCGGTGAAGGCAGCCTCGCCGGCGGCCAGCCGCACCTTCATATCCGACGTCTCGTCGGTCAGCAGGATGGCGTCGTCGGTGGCGACGACGAAGCCGAGGGTATGCGCCGCCATGGCGGCGTCCTCGGGCGACGCGGCAGTGTCCCGCACGACCTGCCAGGCGATCTCGTCGGCTGGCATCTCGGCGACGCCCTGAGCGATCACCGCCAGATCGCCGCTGGCCGGGGAGGGAGCGTTGGCGTCCTGGGCGGCGACGCCGGGGGGAAGCGCGGCGAGCGCGAGGAGCGAGAGCGAGACCAGGAGCACCCGGCCGCCTACCGAAGCGGCGCGTCGGGAATGACGATGGCCGGTCATCAGAGTCTCCTCGTTGAGCGCGCGGTCAGCAGCACGATTGCCCGGAGCATCAATTACCCCATCGTTGTCTTCTCCCTCTCACGGCAGCGCGCCGTTGCGAACGTGGCAGGGAGCGGCTCACCTGACCTGCCCGCCACGGCCCGCGCGAGGGGTGACGCCACTCCCGCGACCACCTCCAGCGCTTCGACCGTCTACGCCGAAACCGCCCGTCAAATCGGGACCAGGAATCGAGAATCAGGCGCTAGGATTCGTACCGATGGTGCGAGGATTCTAGCAGTCCCCGTGACAGGAGTCTCTGTTCACCTCACGAAACTCGCTGGCCTTCCCGCCGTTGCGCCGCCGCTCGGGGGCGCGTATCCTCGCCCCGGATCGGCGCTCCTGCGGACCGGCGGCGGAACCGGGTGGCTTCCGGCGACGGTCAAGGAGTACGAGACGATGCTGCCCTTTGCCCTCCGCCCCAGCCGGACCGACGTCGGACCCGCCCCAGCTGGACCGACTTCCGACCTCCGACCTCCGACTTCCGACCCCCACCGGCCCCGCTACCACTTCCTGCCGCCATCCAACTGGATGAACGACCCGAACGGGCTCGTCCAATGGAAGGGCCACTGTCATCTCTTCTACCAACATAACCCCTTCGGACCACTCTGGAACACCATGCACTGGGGCCACGCCGTCAGTCCCGACCTCGTCCATTGGACCGACCTGCCGATCGCGCTGGCGCCGACCCCAAACTCGGTCGACCAGGATGGCTGCTTTTCAGGCTGCGTCGTCATCGCCGGCGGCGTCCCGACGATCATCTACACCGGCGTCCGCGACAGAGTCCAGCGGCCCTGCCTGGCGACCAGCGACGACGACCTCGTGTCGTGGCGAAAGACCCTGGCAACCCGATCATCCAAGCGCCGCCGCCAGACCTCGATCTCGTCGGCTTTCGCGATCACGCCGTCTGGCGGGAGGGCGAAAGCTGGTACCAACTGATCGGCGCGGGCATCCGGGATGTCGGGGGCACGGCGCTGCTCTACCGCTCGCCGGACCTGCTCACCTGGGAGTATCTCCATCCGATCCTGATCGGCGATCGGACGCGCCGCGACCCCCTCTGGACCGGCACCATGTGGGAGTGCCCCGATCTCTTTCCCTTGGGTAACCGGCACCTCCTCGTCGCCTCGATTTGGGACAACACCCATCGCCACACGTTGAACTACGCCGCCTACTTCCTTGGCGCCTACCACGACCACCGCTTCGAGCCGGCGACCGAGGGCATCCTCGACGCCGGTGGTCACTTCTACGCTCCACAGACGATGCGTGACGATCGGGGGCGCCGCCTGATGTGGGGATGGCTCTGGGAAGGACGGGACGACGCGGCGATTGTGGCGGCGGGCTGGTCGGGTGTGATGTCCTTGCCCCGGGTCCTCTCGCTCCGCCCGGACTGCACCCTCGGCATGGAGCCGGTGCCGGAGCTGCGCTCGTTGCGCGGTCCTGAGTGGCGAACCGAGGGGGTCGAGGTCGCCGCCGGCGCGACGCTGGTGATGGATGACGAGGCGGGGGCGTCGATCGAGATCATCGCCGAGTTCGCGCCGTCCGAGGCGGCGGTGGTTGGCGTCGTGGTCCGGCGAACGCCCGATGGCATGGAGGAAACGGCGATCGTCTACGATCGGGTCCAAGGCACCCTGGCGCTCGATTGCTCGCGCTCCAGCCAGGAGGTCGGCGTCGACCGGGCCGTGGCCGGCGCGGCGCTGACGCTCGGCGCCGGTGAGGCGCTGACGCTGCACATCTTCGTCGATCGGTCGGTGATCGAGGTCTTCGCGAACGGCCGGGTCGTCATCTCGGATCGCGTCTATCCGTCGCGACCCGACAGCGTCGGCGTCGGCGTCTTCGCCCGCGGTGGGACAGCCAGGCTACGGTCGATCAGCGTCTGGCCGATGGCCTCGATCTGGCCGGAGGCGGAGTAACGCGCCTCCGGCGCACTCCCCGCCGTTCCCCGCGCCCGTCATCGGGGGCGCTCCCACTCGGCCTGCGACAACCTCTGGGAGTCGGGCGGGCAGCCCTGATGCGGCCGCCGGGCGGAGCGGTGTAGCGCGTCGTCTGCCCAGGCTCTCCCCGTGACGGCATGCCCATTGCAGACGAAGATGCGACGGGGGTTAGGGCGAGCGCTCGTGATACAATACACAAGGTTTTCGAGGCTTTCCCGAGCGCCCACCCGAGATCGATCGAGCCGGGCGCGGCGGGCGGCCGGAAGGTGAGGAGCGGGACGCCGGTGGACCTCCAGACGTTCGGTGGGAACTGGGCGGTCATTGGGTTGATGACGGTCACCGCGTTCGCGATGGGGATGACGCTGCTGACCCTGAATTGGGTCGTCGCCCCCAGCAAACCCTCTCCCGTCAAGTCCGCCCCGTACGAGAGCGGCGTCCCGGACGTGACGCCGGTCAAGCCGCGCTACACGCCCCGCTTCTACGTGGTGGCGATGCTCTTCGTCATCTTTGACATCGAGGCGGTCTTCATCTTCCCGTGGGCGGTCATCTTTGACGGGCTTGGCGTCTACGGGTTCGTCGAGATGGTCTCCTTTATTGTGCTGCTGTTCGTCGGGTACATCTACGCGTGGAAGAAAGGGGCCCTGGAATGGGTCTAATCGATGATCGCTTCGACAAGAACGTCTTTGTCACCTCGCTCGATTTCGTCTTCAACTGGGCCCGACGCTCCTCCCTCTGGTGGCTGCAGTTCGGCTTGGCCTGCTGCGCGATCGAGATGATCTCGGCCTCGATGAGCCGCTTCGACCTCGCCGAACGCTTCGGTATGCTCTACCGCGCCTCGCCTCGCCAAGCGGATCTGATGATCATCGCCGGCACGGTGACCAAGAAGATGGCGCCAGTGGTGCGGACCCTCTACGATCAGATGCCGGAGCCGAAGTGGGTCGTCTCGATGGGGAGTTGCGCCAACGTCGGCGGTCCCTACGATACCTACGCGGTCGTGCAAGGGGTCGACCAAGTGATCCCGGTCGATATCTACGTGCCGGGGTGCCCTCCCACGCCGGAGTCGCTCTACTACGGCATCTTGGAGCTCCAGAACAAGGTCATCAAGTACGAGACGATGGCCCGCAAACAAGGCACCGACGCCGCCGAGCGAATGCGCGTCTCCGAGCGGGAAGAGGCGATGGTGGCGGTCCACGGCTAACGAGGACTGAGGACTCACGCGGCTCCCACCGGCCCGACGCAACCAAGCTCCCCTCTCCCGATGCGCGGGAGAGGGGTTGGGGGTGAGGGCCGTCTCGGGGTTGACGGTGAGGGCTTTCGGCGGCAGGCGGTGAGGACTTTGAGGGTTCGAGGGGGTGAGGGCAAACGTAGGCTATGCCGACGCTCTGGATTTATCCGGACTCCGTATGAGACGACGATCCGGGTTTTGGATCTGGCAGCAGAGCCGGTGGGGCGGTCCAGCGGGCCGCCCTTTGTGTTAGGACGGTGGGAATGTCGAGGGCCAGGACAGGAGTCGCGGAATGAGCGACGGAAGCGAAGCGCCGCGGCGGGAGCCGCGGACGCCAGACGCCGACCCGAAGAACACGGCCGAGGGATCGGCGGCGAACGCCGACCCCGTCGGGACGGTCAACGCGGTCGCCCAGCCGGCGGACCCCGCCGTCGGCGGGAGCCAGACGGAGCCGACAGCGATGCAGGAGGGGGTGGCGAGCGCCGAGGCGCCCCTGGCCAACGTCGAGGCGATGGTCGAGCGGATGGACGTCGCGGGGACAGAGCAGACCGACCCCTGGGGCCGCGGCGCCTACATCGATCCCGACGTCGAGAAGCACCCGGTCGTGCGGGCGCTGCGGGAGCGATTCCCGTCGACGATCGTCGATGTCGTCCGGTTCCGCGACGAGACGACGATTCACGTCCAGCGGGAGGATTTGCTGACGGTCTGCGCCTACCTGCGAGAGGACGCCCGGCTAGGGTTCACCTTTCTGACCGACGTCACGGCGGTCGATATGTTGCGGCTGCGGGCCGAGCCACGCTTCGACGTGGTGGTGCTGCTCTACTCGCTCACGAACCGCGTCCGGGTCCGGCTCAAGGCGGGCTGCAACGACGGCGAGCCGGTCCCCTCGCTGACTCCACTCTGGAATGGGGCAAACTGGCTGGAGCGAGAGACCTACGACATGTTCGGAATCGTCTTCGAAGGCCACCCGAACCTGAAGCGGATGCTCCTCCCCGACGATTGGGACGAAGGGCATCCGCTTCGCAAGGACTACCCGCTGCGCGGCTGGCGAGAGTTTCCGGTCTATAACCAGGAGCGGACCGTCGGCCGCGTCCGCACGCGTTGGACAGGAAGGGGGGTCTAGACCCCATGACCGCGATCACGAACCGCCCCGAGGCGGGCGATCTGACCCGGCCCGAAGAGATCTTCGGCGCCGACCGCGACGACACCAACGACACACCCGAGATGGGGTCGCTGACGATCTCCGAGGAGCGAACGCTGGCCGATGGGCAGCGGCTGCTGACGCTGAATATGGGACCGCAGCACCCGAGCACGCACGGCGTGATGCGCGTGATCCTCAAGCTGGACGGTGAGGTGATCACCGAGTGCGATCCGGTGCTGGGGTACCTGCATCGAGGCACGGAGAAGCTGGGAGAGGCGCATCGCTACGCGCAGGTTATCCCCTGGACGGACAGGACCGACTACATCGCGGCCCCGATGAACAACCTGGGCTGCGCTCTGGCGATCGAGAAGCTGTGCGGGGTGGAGTCGCCTGAGCGGGCCCAGTACTGGCGCGTCATCATGTCGGAGCTGTCCCGCATCGCCTCGCACCTGGTCTGGTTGGGGACGCACGCCCTCGACATCGGCGCGCTGTCGATGTCGCTCTACTGCTTCCGCGAGCGGGAGCTGATCCTCGACCTCTTCGAGTCGTTCTGCGGCGCCCGGTTGACGACGAACATGATGGAGATCGGCGGCTTCTCCCGCCCGATCCCCGAGACGCTGCCGGGGATGATCCGCGACTTCCTAGAAATCTTTCCTGATCGGCAGCGGGAGTACGAGCAACTCCTCTCCGCGAACCCGATCTGGATGGCGCGGACGAAAGGGGTCGGGGTGATCACGCCGGAGGCGGCGATCTCCTACTCCCTGACCGGAGCCTGTCTGCGGGGCTCGGGCGTGAACTACGACATCCGGAAGGCGATGCCCTACTTAATCTACGACCGGCTCGACTTCGAGGTGCCCCTCGGCCAGCACGGCGACACCTACGACCGCTACCTGGTGCGGATGGAGGAGTTGCGGCAAACGGTCAAGATCATCACCCAATGCCTCGACGCGGTCGAGGGGATGGACACGCCGCTGATGGCGTACGAGTCGCCATACGTCATCCCGCCGCACAAGGGCACGATGACGACCGCCGAGGACATGCAGCGGCACTTCATCTGGGTGATCAAGGGGTTCAGCCCTCCCATCGGCGAAGCCTACGCTGCGGTCGAGCATCCAAAGGGAGAAAACGGCTACTACTTCGTCTCCGATGGCGGACCGCTGCCGTACCGGTGGCGCATCCGGTCGCCGGACTTCGTCAACCTCGGGGTGCTGCCCCACATGGCCCAGGGCGCGATGTTGGCGGACGTCGTGGCGTTGATCGGCACCATCGATATCGTCCTGGGGTCGGTGGATCGCTAGCGGATGATACCGGATCCGGTTGATTACTGGGTATCTCGCCGCCGCGTCGCCGCCCACGACCTCTCCCCCCCCTGCCGCGTGACCAAGCCCCCCTCTCCCGCGCATCGGGAGAGGGGGTAGGGGGTGAGGGCTTTTGGGGGACGGGGGTGAGAGCGACCGCCGCGAATGCACAAGGGGAGGATTCACCCGAGTTCCGTATGAGCGATCGACTGTGAGCGATCAGACAGTAGACGACCGCTGGGTGGGGCCGACGGAAGGTAGGGCTAATGGCGACGGTAGCGAGCCCCGCGGAACAGCGGCTCCTCTTGCGGAACATGGGTTGGGCAACCTACGAGCGGCTACTGGCCGACCACCTGAACAGCAGTCTGCCGCACTTTACCTACGACCAGGGCCTGCTGGAGATCCTTCGTCCGTCAACCGAACGGGAAGAAGACAACCGAACCCTTGCGATGCTCGTCGAGGTCGTCGCCGAAGAGCGGGCGATTGATGTCGTCAACGTCGGGTCGATGACCTTCCGGCGCGAAGACCTGCAACGGGGGTTCGAGCCGGACTCCAGCTTCTACATCGGCAACGCGGAGCGGGTCAGCGGCAAGGTCCAGATCGACCTGACGGTCGACCCGCCGCCCGATCTCGTGATCGAGATCGACGCCACCCACCCATCGCTTGACAAACTCCCGATCTACGCCCAAATGGGTGTACCGGAAGTCTGGCGGCTCGTTGGGGAGCGCGTGATCGTGCTGCTCCTGCAAACCGACGCGTATGTCGAAGCGTGGCAGAGCGCGGCCCTGCCATCTCTGACGGGCGACATCCTGACGCGGTTCGTCGCGCAGAGCAGGACGCTCAAGCGGACGGCTTGGCTGCGCGCGGTCCGCGCTTGGGTCCGGGACCGCGCTCCCGGCGAGCCAGCGTTGGGTCGAGCGGGGGGATAGCGATCCGCCCCGTCGGCTCCAGCAGGTCGCCACCGCGCCTTCGTCCCCCCTCTCCCAGAATTGGGAGAGGGGGGAAGGGGGGTGACGGCCGTTCCCCCGCGCCAGCCATGCTCTCCTGGAAGGCAGCGTAAGACGGGTGGACGATCAGGCGCGCGGCGCCGATGCCGATCTCGCGCGGCGCACCGTCGGCGGGCGGGCGGATGACGGGAACATCGTTCCTCAGGCGAGTGAAGAGCGCGGCGATCGGGTTAGCGTCGGTAGCACGGACCGGCTGCCCATCGAGCAGGCGCAGGAGTTGCGGCCAGGTCCCCCAGGCGGCGAGACGATCCGGCTCCGGACCGTCGCTGAAGTGGGCGAGATAGCGGCCGAGCACGAAGGGATAGACCTTCTGCACCCGAAACGTCCTCGCGGTCTGGCCGTCGATGCGGCCGAGGATCTCGTTGGCGCCATGCCGTTTCAACCAGGCAAGCACGCCGGAGACCTGGCGGTTGGCGTAGAGAACGTTGTCGCGCTGACGCGCCAGTTCGGCGCTCGATCGGGCGAAAGGGTCCTGCGACTTCAGCTCGAAGACGCCGAGGGTGCCACTCTTCCTATCGAAGACGACGGCGTCGATGTCGGTGCGGACGTCGCCACCGTCTCGCCGGAGCTTGATCCTACCGGCACTGGTCACGAACCGCTTGTCCCCGAAGAGCGCGTAGAGATCCTGGCGAAAGACGGCCTCACGGAGAGAGGCGGTGTTGTGATACTCCTCCGCGGCGTGTCGTTTGAGCTCGCGGGTCAGGAAGAGCAGCGGCTCCGTCGTCAGCCCATGAACCGACCAGACGAGCCACCCTGGGGCGACCCGAACGAGCGGTGCGGCCGCGACACCGGGCACGGCGGCGTGATAGGCCGCGCTCTCGCGGTCGAGCGTGACAGCGGCGACAGCCTGGCCGGCCACGGCGGGATCGATGGCGAGGTCTGCGGCAATCGCGGCGACCAGGGAACGCTCGGATCGCGGCGCCGCTTCCCCGCGGTCGCGCGCCTCGATCGCCCAAGCGATGAGGCGACCCAACACGGCCTGATAGGTCTCGACGGTGCAGCCGCCGATCGCGGCCTCGGGCGGGTAGCCGAGTTGATACGCCATCATCTCCAGGTGCACGTTAGCTAAGCGGCGGTACAACGCGTCGTGTCCGGGAGCGCTGCTCTCCGTGTCCTGCCCCTCGGCCCGCAAGGCGCGCAGCTCGGGCGCATGACGCGTGGCCAGCCACGAGGCCCACCAGTCGATGTCCGCGCGCTCCCGCCAGCTCGTCGGTGCCCGCTTCGTCGCGATCCAGGCCGCGAACGTTCCGTCGCCGTCCTCGATCATCCGCATGAAGCCAGTCTCGCAGTGCGCCAGGACCAGCTCCGCCTCGGCCAGCCGGCCGCACTCCCGAAGAAAGCGCTCCGCCCAGCCGTCCCACTCAGCGTCGGCTGACGCGGGCGCCGCCGTGGCGTCGTCGCCGGTGGCTTCGATGCAGAGCTGCAGCGCCTTGTTCCCGCCGAGATCGGCGCGGCGACGACCGGTGACGAGGTCGGGCAGCGACTCGAGACCGGGCAAGTCCGGCAGCCGGTCCTGTCCGCGGAGGAGCGCGAGAATGGCCGCCTGGCGGTCGGGGGGAACGCTCGCGCGGAGGCGGCTCTGCTGCTCGTCGATCGACTGGCGGAGTCGTTCTTGGACGCTCATACGCCGGGCCATGCCCTGCCAGGGCGTGAGCGGAGGTCCTTCAAGCAAGCGTCTGGCATACCCCGGACCGTGCCACACCGCTACGGAGTTTGCAACGCGCGCTAGCCCACACGCCTCGCCGCCCCGACCTCCCGGCAGCCAACTCGGGCCGGCAACTCGTGTCGCTCACGTGCGGGACCACCGTCGGCGCTGGCACCCGCTGGAGCGTCGTGCGGTGGTCCCGGCTCCCCTCGCCATGGAGACGCGGTTCGCCATCTCCCTCAAATGCCGATCCACGAGACGCGCCGCTATCGCGCCTGACCCAATCGCCATGCTCGCGTCCCGCCAGCGTCTTCCTCCCGATCCATCCGCCCCCAACCGCCTCTCCCGCCCGTTTTCCACTTCCCCCCCTTCACCCCCCCTCTCTCCCGGACAGTTTCATTTTGGGCCGTTGCAGGCGGTTCTGGCGGCCGATCAACCGCTCAGCAGCCGCGTCCGACCGGCCGATTCTGGCGCGGCGCGAAGCGTTGAGACCATTGCTCGTCGCCGGCGGTTCGCCTGCTATCGGTGAAAGCGGGCCAAAACTTAAACTGTCCGGGAGAGAGCTTCACCCCCCTCTCCCCAACGCTCCTTTCAAAAAACTCGTCACCCAAACCCCTTGACAACCCATTATAGAACATATATTCTACTACCAAGCGGTCTGCCTCCGGTGTGGAGGGCGGGGACCTGGGCAGCCGCCTATCTTGCCCGGGACCGTCATCCCGTCATCCGCGACTCCAGAGCTCACCTGGGTTACCCCGAGCCCCTCCCCGTCGTCGCGTAGCGGACCCCCATCCCCGCCGTGACCACGCATCGCGCTCCCACTCCCCGACGACCTCACCCCCCCGCCCCATTCAAGTTCTCCCCTCTCCCGCGCATCGGGCGGGTGCCCTCTGGGCGGGGCTGGGGGTGAGGGCCGTTTGGGAACCTGGTTCGAGCCCCGTGGGACCACCCGCACCGTGCCGGTGGTCTGACCGGGAGGGCCGTCTATCCGTTTCTTGCAACCACGCTGATTTGGAGCTAGAGAGTGCGCCCGCCTCTCCTGACTTCTGACGTCTGACTTCGTCCCCCCCCGTCCTACTCGTCCCCCTGGGAGCGCAGCGACCCCCCCTCCGCCCCCTCCGCCCCCTCAGTCGTGCGTAATCGCCAGCACCCGGTCCGTCGCCAGCTCCGACTCCGCCGACTGGTCGAGCGGCAGCGCCCGCTGCGCGCCCTCCGGCAACGTGTCCTTCGCCGCCGCCACGAAGTCCCGGAACAACGGGTGCGGTCGCGTCGGCCGCGACCGGAACTCCGGGTGGAACTGCACCCCGACGAAGAAGGGGTGGTCCCGCAACTCCATGATCTCCGCCAGATGCCCGTCCGGCGAGCAACCGCTCACGATCAGGCCGGCCTCAGCCAGCGGCGCCCGGTACTCGTTGCTCACCTCGAACCGGTGCCGGTGCCGCTCGAAGACGAGGGGATCGCCGTACGCCCGCTCCGCCACCGATCCCGGCTCCAGCCGGCACGGCCACAACCCAAGCCGCATCGTGCCGCCCTTCTCGACCCCTTCCTGATCCGGCATCAGATCGATCACCGGGTGCGGCGTGGTGGGATCGATCTCGGTCGAGTTGGCCCCCGTGAACCCGCAGACGTCGCGCGCCACCTCGATCACCGCCATGTGCAACCCATAGCACAGCCCCAGGTACGGAATCCGATGCTCCCGCGCGAATCGCGCCGCCAGGATCTTCCCCTCCGTCCCGCGCGGTCCAAAACCACCCGGCACAACCACGCCCGACACCCGTCGCAGCGCCCGGTCCAGGTCCTCCGGTGTCACCGTCTCGGCGTTGACCCACAGTACGTCGATGTCCACGTCGTGCGCTAAGCCGGCATGGGTCAACGATTCCATCACGCTCATGTAGGCGTCGGGGAGCTCAACGTACTTGCCGACGATCGCCACCCGAACCGCCCGTCGCGGCCGCCGGATGTGGTCCACCAACCCGCGCCACGTCGTCAGGTCTGGCTCCCCCGGCAATTCCAGCTCCCGCGCGATGAAGTCTCCCAGTCCCGATTCTTCAAGGATCAGCGGCACCTCGTAGATCGAGTGCGCCGTCGGCATCGGGATCACCGCTTCCCGCTCCACGTCGCAGAAGAGCGCGATCTTCTCTTTCGTCTCCTCCGGGATCGTCCGGTCCGCCCGGCAAACGATCACGTCTGGATGAATCCCGAGCGAGCGCAGCTCCCGGACGCTTTGCTGCGTCGGCTTGGTCTTCAGCTCCCCCGTGCCGAGCTCCGGGATCAGCGTCACGTGGATATAGAGCGCGTTGGCCCGTCCCACCTCGCGCCGCAGTTGCCGGATCGCCTCGATGAACGCTTGGCCCTCGATATCGCCAACCGTGCCGCCGACCTCGACGATCACCACGTCGGCCTCATGCTGCCGCGATGCCAGCCGGATGCGGTCCTTGATCTCGTTCGTGATGTGGGGGATGACCTGAATCGTCCCGCCGAGGTAGTCCCCCCGCCGCTCCTTCGCGATCACCGCCGAGTAGACCTGTCCCGTCGTCACGTTCGAGGCCCGCGATAGGTTCTCGTCCGTGAAACGCTCGTAGTGGCCGAGGTCCAGATCGGTTTCCGCCCCATCGTCGGTGACGAAGACCTCGCCGTGCTGGTACGGCGACATCGTGCCCGGATCGACGTTCAGGTACGGGTCCAGCTTCATGATCGAGACACTGGCGCCCCGGCTCTTGATCACCCGCCCGATCGAGGCCGTCGTGATCCCCTTCCCGACCGACGAGACCACTCCACCCGTCACGAAGATGTACTTGGGCATCGGTCCCCCCCGAGCTATCGAACGTCAGCGGCCAGCTATCAGCCAATGACCGAGAGCCACCCGCCTCGCACCCCGCACCCGCCTCGTCACGCCGCCTCCAGCGAACCACTCCGGAACTGTTAGCGGAGAGCTGGCGCCTGAGCGCTCCTCGCTACTCCGGCTTCAACGCCACCAATCGCATCGCCTCACCCAGGTCCGATTGCCGCAGGACCAGCTTCTCCTCGCCAGCGGGCACCTCGACCCCGAGCTCCTTGCAGAACGGCTCCAGACCTCCGAGCCCCTTGTCCCCCTGCGCCGTCGCGTATTGCATCGGGATCACGATCTTCGGCGCCAACTGCCCAACGATTTCCGCCGCCTGCGCCGGCTCCAGCACCGTGCCACCCCCCGCCGGGACCATCAGAATGTCGACGTTCGCCATGACCTCCGCCTGGTCCTCGGTCAGCGGATGACCCAGATCACCCAGGTGACAGACGACCATCCCCTCCACCTCGATCAGGTAGACGGTGTTGTAGCCGCGCTCTGCCCCGTGCCCAGCATCGTGGTACGTTCGGATCCCCGTCACGAAGACATCATGGACTTCGTACTCTCCCGGCCCTCGCACCGTCGCGAACTCCGGCTTCACCGCATCGAGATTGGTATGGCCTGGATGCTCGTGAGAGATCGTCACCACGTCCGCCGTTTGCTTCGGCAGCGAGTATCCCGTCCCCCGCCCCACCGGGTCGGTCAGAACCGTCGCCTCTCGCGCCCGGATACGAAAGCAGTTATGCCCAAACCATTTGAACTCGGCCACAGACCTTCGACACTCCGCGACGCCGCGACTCGGCAACGATCGACCGGTGGCCGCGGACGCGGCCTGGCTTGCAAAAAAAGTGGGTTTGGCAGCAAGCCGCAAACCACGACCGGCGTAGGGCGTTGGGGAAGGAAGATACGCGGCGACTGCCGCATTCAAGGATGCGTCGCGCGGGTTCGACGATTTTCCCGCAGCCTTCTTCAGTTTACCACGGGAAGCCGCTCGTGATAAGGGGGGATTAACGGATTTTCCGCGAACGTACGCGACGCGGTAGCGGCAAATCGCGACCACCTGGCGCCTGGCGCGTCACCTGACCGATGAGGGCCTGGCCAATCTCTCACCATTCGCGGTGCTCCCCTGGTCCCACCGTCGACCAGGAGCGCCCGGGAAGACGCTCCCCGCGCCCCCTCAGATCGACGCGTGAAGCGGCGGCGCCACCGATGCCGAGCCTTTCGCCTCGACTCGGTCTCTCGCCGTCGCTACCTTCAGGTTCGCGCGCTATCCCGTTACCGGAGCGGCCGGTATCGGTGCGATCAGAAAATCCTCACCATTCGGCGCCTCGTCGGTCAACCGCGTCAGAATGACCCGGTCATAGCTGGTCATCGGCTCCGGCCCCTGCAGGTAGATCCACCCTGAGCCGTCCTCGCCCACCTGGAGCTCGCCCAACGCCACCCGCTCGCCTCCCCGAGCCGCCCACGCCACATAGCGCCGGCCATCCCCCGTCGCCGCGAGCCCGTGAACGATCATCATCGCTCCTGGCTGATCCGGCGCGACGGCCAGCGTCCCAAGTCCAGGATCGGCATCCGCCGGAGCGCCGGGAGCTGCCGCCAGCGGCACCAGTGTGGCCCCCGCGTGCAAATACTCGGCGATCTCCCCTTGCCCATAGCGAGCCTCGTCACGAGCGTTGTCGGCGCGAACCAGCAGCGCCCCCATCGTCGCGACGGCGACGACCAGCAGCGACGCCGCAATGGCGAGACCGATGATCGCCACTCGCGGCAGGAACTGGTTGTCGACCGTTCGCCAGGAGAACCCTCTCCCTGGCTGGGCTGTACCCGCCGCATCGAGCAGCGCCGCCCGCAAAGCTGGCGGCGGCGCGACCGGCCGGACCGCGGCGCCGAGCGTCCCCACGACCTCCTCGTACCGGCCGAGACCCGCTCGGCAGGCCGGACAGGCGACGAGATGCGCCTCGATCGCCGGTCGCTCACTGGCATCCAGAACGCCGAGCGCGTAGGCCCCGAGCGCTTCCTCGACCGCGGCGCAGCTCCCCGGCGGAGCCCCGCTCATCGATGACGCGTCGTCGTTCATGGCCTGCTCCTCGCCTCGGGAGACGACAACCGTGGATCACCCGTCGGTCTTCGCCGCTCGTCGTTCTCGCCAAGGGTCGGGTCAGCGACGACCAGGACGGCGGCGAGACGCCGCATAGCGGTCCGTATTTGGGTCTTGACCGTCCCGAGCGGCCGGTCCAGATGTGCCGCGATCTCGCTCTGGCTGAATCCGCTGAAGTAGGCGAGCTCCAGCACGCGGCGCTGCTCTGGCGCCAGCCGGGTCAACGCCGCCCTGACATCCACCTGGACGATGTGGCTGATCACCTGATCGGCCGGGTCTGGATCGGGGTCGGGCAGCCAGTTCGCGCCATCCACCGCTGGCTCCCCCTCCCCCATCGCCGGCACCGCGAATGGCTGCTCGCGGCGCCGCCGCAACAGGTCGATGGCCCGGTTGCGCGCGACCCGCAGCAGCCAGCTGGGGAACGGTCCGCGGGCCGCCTCGTATGACGCCGGTTGCTGCCAGAGATGGAGAAAAACGTCGTGCGTCGCTTCCTCCGCCAATCCATCGTCGCGGAGCACCGCGCGCGTCACGCCGTGGACCGCCACCGCGTAGCGATCGTACAGGACCGCCAGGGCGTGTCCCTCGCCGTCTCGCAGGCGGCGCGTCAGCTCCAGATCGCTCGCCTCACCGGTGGCGCGCGGCGGCGGTCCGCCGGCATCACCACCGCCCGTCGGTTCCACGTCGCTGAGTCCGCCTCTCCTCCGCTGCTCGCGGCTCCGTGGAAACGTCACCAGCACCCCCCGCGCGGCCGGCCCGGTGCTGATCGCCAAGTGCCGATCTCTCGGGTGCGGACGCGGGCCCAGCAATGCCTCGACCATTGCCACCAGGCTGGCGATGCGTGTCGACCCGCCACGTGGCAGCTCCGTTGGCGCCGCCACCAGGGAATGACGAGTGCCGTCCCCGTCTCGCGCGGCCACGCCGCCACGGCGGAGGCCCCATCCCCATACCCAGGATGCCACACCTTCGTCGCCGCGGTACCGGCCACGTTGTGCCTGAAGCAGCGTCGCGTCCAATCGTTCCCTCGTCTCGCTCCAACAGCAGCCGCACGCCCGGTCAGCCCAGCCGCACCCGGGACCTGGTGCCCATCCGTCATTCCTAATACGGGCGAACGGCGTTCCCAGATTGCGTCTCGCCCCCGTACACGGGCCGGTCGCTCACGCACCTTCGAGCGACCAGCCCACCGACGTCGCGGCCAGACGGAGCCCGCGTGACCCGAATTTCGGCCACCCCACCCCAGCATTCCCCATCTGGCCCTCCCTGGAGGCAATCCGATCGGTCACCCAACCCGTACTATCCGCGAAGGACAGGCACCAAGAACTCGGTCGCGCTTCGGAGCGCCGCCTGTCCCTGTGTCCATCCGATCATCGGCCGCGGCGCACCCAGCATCCACTCGGAGGGCCTCTTTGGGTCTGCCCCGCATGTGCGTCTGCCCGCTGCCGGTGAACGAGCGCGTCATGACGCGCGCCGTGTCGCACGAAAGGAGGGCCGCACAAAGCAGAAGCATCCGCGGCCTCTTTGGCGGTCGAGCCATCAGGGCAAAGGAAGGCGTCCGCTCAGGACGATCGGCCTCCCGCACGGTCCCCCCGATGGCGACGCCCTTTCCCCCCACGCGGCGAGACGTTGCCGCGTCCAATGTCCAATGTCCAATGATGGAGGGTGACTGAGAGAAGGTCCGGGCGATTTGGACTCGCCGCTCCCCATGCTCGTGACGTCACGGGGAGTCCGCAACGCGCGACGTCACAAGCGGTGGTTTGGATCGGTCGCGGGTCGCTCCGATGCCCGGCTGCGCGCCACCAACGAGGCCGACCCCGGCAGACGCCGGCTCGGCTCTTGCCCACGGCACGGTATCGAGAAGGAGGATTTATCTCGTGAAGAAGCTGATTTTGTTGGTGATCCCCGTGTTGCTCGTCCTAGCCGCGGGGGTGGTCTCGGCCGCGGACGCTCCGACCGTCAAGACGCGCCACGACGCGAAGCTCGGCACGTTCTTGACCGACAGTAAGGGAATGACCCTCTACATCTTCAAGAAGGACGAGCCCAACGAGAGCTACTGCTACGATGATTGTGCCAAAGCGTGGCCACCCTTCACCGCCTCCGGCAAGCTCACGCTACCCGCCGGCGTCACCGGCGAGCTCACGTCGATCAAGCGCGACGACGGAACGACCCAGGTCGCGTACAACAAGCAACCCCTCTACTACTACGTCAAGGATGAGGACGACCACGACGCCTATGGCCAAGGTGTGGGCGACGTCTGGTTCGTCGCCGTCGTCGGGAGCAAGGCCGGCACCCCCGAAGCATCCCCCGCCGCATCCTCGGCCGCTGACTCGGCGGTCACCATCAAGGGCTTCGCCTTCGGCCCCGCGACGCTGGAAGTTGCCGCCGGAACGACGGTGACCTGGACCAATGAGGACTCCACTCCGCACACCGTGACCGGAGACAAGAACGAGTTCGACTCCGGCAATCTCGATCCCGGCAAGACGTTCACTCACACGTTCGACAAGGCTGGGACCTTCGCCTACCACTGCACCATCCACCCGTCGATGAAGGCGACGATCACGGTCACCTAGACGGCATTCACCCGGAAGCGGCCACGATGGTGGCCGCTTCCCACGACGTCATCAGACGTTCCCTCGTCGTGGGGCGGCCATCGACCTCGGGGAATGGCCGCCCCCCGCCACGGTTCCACTCCTCTCGATCTCCGGAGTCGAGGCGGCGACGGGCTCCGGCAGTCTCCCCGTTTTCCGGCGAGAGGTGCTGTCGCCTCTCGACCGTCCAAGTGACGCCCTTCGCGCCACGTGACGACCGATAGTAGGCTCCGCTAGCGACGAGACCCGGTTCCGCACGGTCGTGACCGTCTATCCCTCGTCCAGACCGCTATCCTCTTCGTCGCTCCTCTCCCCAAGCAACCGGTCGAGCACCGGTCGCGCCACGTCCCAGCCATACCCCCGCCGGGCCAGATAGGCGCCGAGCCGGCGCCGGATGACGGCCGGCTCCTCGTTGTGGTAGGCGCGCATCTTGGCGCGGGCGAGCTCCAGGGCCGCCGCGTGCTCGTCCAGCTCCGCCGCCGCGATCGTCTCCCGGACGATCTCCCGGTCGACTCCTTTTCGCCACAGCTCCTGCTCCAGCAAGCGCCGACCACGCGGCTGGTTCGCTTCCCGGTTCTCAACCCAGTACCGGGCAAAGTCACCGTCGTCGAGATAGCGCCATCCTTCAAGCTTGGCAATCGCGGCATCGATCGCGTCAGATCCGTACCCCTTCTGCCGGAGCCGGTCTCGCACCTCCCGCTCCGAACGCGGTCGGTGACCGAGGAACGCCAGCGCCGCCGTCGTCGCCTTCGCGACCTCGTCCGCCGCCGCGAGCGCCGCGACCCGGTCAGCGTCGAGGTCGTCGCCGATCGCGAGGCCCTCTCGAAGCGCCACGTCCCGGCTCAGTCCGAATGCGAAGACACCGTCGAGGGAGACGTTGATCCGCTCCGGGTCGCGCGCCTGCGGCGCCAAACCCGTGATCCGTCCGCCCACCGGCGCCGCCGTTGGTTGCATGGACCGCTCCCTTCTCGTCGTACAGGCGTTCACGCGTCGCGGAGACCCAAGCAACAGTATGGGCCCAGGATGGCTGCGGGTCGTCCGCTCCTGTCTCTCTTATCTACCCGTCAGAACCTTATTACCGATCCGCGCCTCATCACCATCGACCTGCCCGGCCTGATCCCAGTAAGCGCCAAGGCGAAAGAGACCGGCGCCGTCTGGTAAACTTACATGTTTGGATGCGCCGGAGGGTATGGAATGGCATCGCTTGCTTCGTTCGATATTGTCTCGGATTTCGACCAGCAGGAGCTCAAGAACGCGCTCGATCAGGCGGAGCGGGAAATTCAGAACCGCTACGACCTGAAGGACACCAAGACCACGATCGATATGGGAGACGGTGAGCTGACCTTGAACTCGGCATCCGAGTACAGCCTCCAAGCCGTCCGCGACATCATCGAGTCGAAGCTCGTTCGCCGGGGTCTGTCGCTGAAAATCCTCGATTACGGCAAAGAGGAGCCGACGACCGGCGGCCGCGTCCGGCAGCTCGTCAAGCTTCAGCGAGGGATTCCCGACGACTTGGCCAAACAAGTGACCAAACGCGTCCGCGACGAGTTCAAGAAAGTCACGCCGCAGATTCAAGGCAACGCGATCCGCGTTCAGGCCAAGAACAAGGACGATCTCCAAACTGTAATCCAGGCGCTGAAGGAGGAGACGTTCCCCGTCGCCCTCCAGTTCATCAACTATCGCTGAGGACGAGGAAACGACGGGGCGACATCCGTACTCGCCGGCATCCCTCTCCCGACCCGCTGAGGAGCCACGCTTGACCGAATCCACGATTGCGCCCGCAACCCGCCAGGCCTTCCATCTCGTGACCCTTGGCTGCTCCAAGAATCGGGTCGACTCCGATGGGATGGATCACCTGCTACGGCAGCGCGGGATGGCTCCTGTCTCGCGGCCGGAGGACGCTGGCGTCCTTATCGTCAATACCTGTGGTTTCCTCGGCGCCGCGCGGGCCGAGTCGGTCGCCGCAATCGAGGATCTGCTGCAGGACCGGCGAGATGACCAGATTGTGATCGCGGCCGGCTGCATGCCCGCGCTCGGTACCTATAAGGACGACATCCCGTCTGGGGTGGACCGCATCCTGACGACGCGGGAGTGGTACAAGATCGGCGATGTGGTCGGTGACCTCCTTGGCGAAGCGCCGCGGCCGGAAGTCGCCGGCTGTGAAGGCATGTTGACCACCTTCAGCCGGGCGAGCGCCGGTCCCTCGGCCTATGTCAAGGTTGCCGATGGCTGCGACCACAACTGCGCCTTCTGCACGATCCCCAGCATCAAAGGACGACAGGTCAGTAAGCGTCCGCTTCACGTCATCCAAGAGATCGTCGATTTGGTCGCCGGTGGCACAAAGGAAATCGTCCTCGTCGCCCAGGATACGATCCGCTACGGTGCTGATCTTGGGATGAAGCACGGGCTGCCGCAATTGCTCGAGATGATCGTTGAGCAAGTGCCGAATCTGCCCTGGCTTCGCCTCCTCTACATTTACCCCAGCCCCTTGACGCTGCGGATGGTTGACGTGATGGCGGAGCACGACGCGCTGCTCCCCTACCTCGATATGCCGATCCAGCATGCAGACCGCACCGTCCTCCGGAATATGAATCGGCCGAGCGATATCGACATGACGCGCCGCCTCGTCGACCATGCCCGGAGCCGGTTGCCTGACGTGGTAATGCGGACCACGTTCATCGTTGGCTATCCCGGCGAAACCGATACCCAGTTCCACACGCTCCTCGATTTCGTCGAGGAGATGGCCTTTGACCACGTCGGGGTCTTTACCTACTCGCCCGAGCCGGGCACCAAGGCGGTGACGCTCGATGCGGCGCCGGTCCCGCCGGAGGTGGCGGAGGAACGGCGCAATGCCGTCATGGAAGCGCAGCAGGCGATCTCTCTGCGAAAGAATCAGGCGTTGGTCGGCCAGAAGATCGAGGTCTTGATCGAGGCCCAGGGCGAGGCCGAGGACGAAGCGGGGGGGACCGAGCCGATCTCGGTCGGTCGGGCCCGCCGGCATGCGCCGGAGGTGGACGGCCTCGTCTTCGTCTCTGGCTCACTGCCGGTCGGCGACCTCATCGAGTTGGAGGTCGCGGAGGCTGGTCCCTACGATCTGTGGGCGCGGGAGCCGTATCCGCAGGGGCGGGTGGATCGGATGGCGCCGCGGCCGGCGCTCGTCGCGGCGCGGGCAGCACGTCATCGACGCGCTTTAACAACTCGCTCTCAAGGGGTGACCCGACCGGAAAGACGCGGACAGGCTCGGCCGCTGCCGATGGCCACACCCGTTGGAACATGACCCACTGATCCGGTGCCGCCGCGATCGCTCGCTCCAGCACACGCACCGCCCGCGCCATCCCGCGCTCCAAGTCCGCCTCTAAATCACTCGTCTTCTCGACCGCGAACGGTTCCTCCAGCGACAGGGCGTAGCCCTCGCGGGTGCGGCGGGCGAACGCGCCGACGACCAGGGCACCGGTGTCGCGGGCGATCCGAATTGGTCCCGGCGGCAGGGTTGTCGGCCGTCCGAAGAAGACGACCGGGCGCCCGTTCTGGAAGAAGTCGTAGTCGGCCAGAAAGGCGGCGCACTCCCCGCGCCGGAGCGCCTGGATCACGCGCCGCACGCCGGATGGCGTCGCCTCGACGATAGGCGCCCCATGCGAGCGGCGGAGATGGGTCACGGCGTCGAAGATGAAGCGCGAGGTGGTTCGCCCCGTCACCGATGTGAGCGGATAGCCGCGAATCGAGATCGTGTGTCCAACGTAGTCGAAGGCCCCGACGTGGGCCGTCATCAGAATCACCCCGCGCCCACCCGCCAGCGCGTCATCCAGCAGCGACCACGTCCCCTTGACCAAGGGCACCGATCGCACAAACTCCTCCCGGCCGGTGTGCGGCAGGCGTAAAAGGTCGGCGAAGTTGCGCGCGCTTGCCTGGAAAATGTGTCGCGCCGCGGCCAGCACCTCGTCCGGCGCGGCGGTGGCGCCCATCACCTGTCTGACGTTGGCGATCACATTCTCGCGATACGTCGGCGACATCCGGAAAAAGAGATCGCCGCCGCGATCGGCCAGCCAGTTCCGGAGGACCGAGGGTAGGGCGGTCGCGATCCACGAGCAGATGCCCGCCGCGATGATGCTGAGGTGGTACCGGAGTTCGCGTCGTTCCTCCCGTCGAAACCGCTCCGCTCGCCGTGAGCGTGGGGGAACGAGGGCCGCTTCGGTGGGCGCCGGCGATTCCGCCGTCGCGGGATGCGGCGTCACGAGGCGGGACCGCTTGCAAGGATTCGCGGACGGGCGACGGTCCCGCCGTGGACGTCGATCATCCCTGGTGCCCGGGTGCCCGGATCGAGTCGGAGGTGCGAGCGGCGGCAACCGCTGGACCCTCCGCCGACCGCTCCGGGTGCCCAAACGCGGCAAGGGCGTCGTAGATCACGGGAAGACCGCGGATCACGGTCAGCGCCACCGCTCCCCAGACCGTGAGCCAGCCAACGCCCCGGAAGGCGGCCCGCCCGTAGACGGCGTCCAGCCACGTTCCGCCATCGGACCGGTCGTAACCAACCAGCCCCGCGAGGAAGACGAAGCCAACGGCCTTGGCATAGCCGTAGAGACCCCGCATGAAACGGCCCGCGGTCAACCACCGGGTGAGGGCGGAACGCATCATGTTCCGGTCGCCAAAGGCCGTCATCCCGTCAGCGTAGGAGAGGGAGCGCAGGGCATCAACGATCGAGCCTCGGGTAATGACGAGGAGGGCCACCCAGATAGGGATGACGCCGAGATCGGCAAAGATGACCCAGAGGACGGTCTCGACGACGCGGTCACCGGCGATGTCGAAGACGGCTCCGAAGCGAGAGCTCGAGCCGCGTCGCCGGGCGACATAGCCGTCGAGTCCATCGCCGGCGAAGACGACGGCGATGATCAGCATCGAGACGGCGGCGAGACCGACTGGGAATCGATAAATGAATGCGACGGCGACGAACAGCAGAAGCAGCCGGCCGACGGTGATCAGGTTCGCCATCCCGCGCCGTCAATCCTTCCCGGCGGACGTCATTCGTCACCCGCTGGACACAACAGGTCAGGTTCCCTCGATTATCCCCCGCCGGGCCATTGGCGCTCAATCACCGAGCGCGGGCGGTAGGCGGAGAGGAGAGCATAGCATCCGATCGTGCGTCGCGGCCGGGATTGTTCAGCCGGTCGGCGTCGGGATCGTCGTTAGGCGATCATGTGCGGTGCCCCGCTAGCCGAGGAAGTCGAAGATGGCGACCCAGACGATGATCTGGGCGACGAGGGCGGCGGCCAGAATGAACCGGCCAGCGAAGCGGTCGTAGCGAGACGCCACCCAGGCGATCACGAGATTGACGAGTGTGATCGTTCCAACGAGAAGTGGCAACCGCCACAGGACGCGGGGTGGCCCCCAGCGATCCGGCATGCCAGCCGGATCGAGATGCGTCACGAGCGACGGCGCGAGATCGGGAAGTTGCGTCGCCAGCACGATCGCCATGGCGGCGAGACTGACCAGGCCGGCGCCGAGAAGCACAAGCGTGGTCCGGTCGCCCACTAGATCGGAGCCGGTGACGAAGGTGGGGATCCGGAGGGCGGGTACGGTGACCGCCGGGCGCGAGGGCGAACGGTCGCGGGAGGTGACGGCGGCCCGGGCGCGTCGCCGGGTCGGCGCCGGGCGCGGATTGACGACGGGGACCTCGTGATCTTCCCAACCTTGATCGGTGGAGGCCGCCCAGTCTTCAGTGACCTCGCTCCAGGCGGCGGGGTCAGTGGGATCATTGGTTGCCGCGGCCGGCGTTGCGGAACCCCGCGCGGTGGGTGGTCGTCGCGTCTCGGGTGACTGGCCGGGCTCCGCGCGACGGGCGCGAACCAACGACTCACCGTCGCCTCGGTCGTCGGATCGCGGCGAGGAGGGATCGACGTCGAGCCAGGGGAAGCTGGTTGAGGATGTCGCGGGCGACCGCTCGGCGGTCGAGCCTGGCGTCAGGGAGGGATCACTCCTCCGGGAGCGCAATGGCCGCTCGACGGGATCTTGCCCGCTATCCTCTGGCTCCGACCCGATTGGGCGCCTAGGATCGCGATGGGACATGGACCGATCTCCCCGCGGCCGGCGATCCGGGGTACCGCCGGCGGAACACGCGACAGCCGTGGGTGAACGCGTCCACCCGACAATCAGCATAGCACGCGACATATGGACGACGGCGTGGCGAGCCTCCGGCCCGCCTGCTATGGCGTAGCGACCGGCGGGGCCGCGAGCGGTGGAGGCGGCGGTGACGCGACCGGGCTCGCCGCTGGCGTCGCTACCGGGGTGGGCCGCGGGGTCGGGGCGCCAGCCGGCGGGGCGAACTGCTCAGCTTCCGGAGTCGGCGTCGGTTTGATGTCCGATGAGATATGGGTGGCGGCTTTCTGCTTCTTGAGCCAGCCGTCGACACGCGCCTGCTTGATCTTCTCGATCTGCGTGTCGGTCAGGGGACGATCCTGGGCGTGCTCGAAGACCTTGACGACGTGCCAGCCGAATTGGGTTTGGAACGGCTGGCTGACCTGACCGGGCTGGAGCTTGAACGCAACGTCGGCGAAGGGAGCCACCATTTCCTCGCGGGCGAACCAGCCGAGGTCGCCGCCGTTGACGGCCGTCGCCTTGTCGGTCGATTGCTGGCGGGCGAGCTGGGCGAAGTCGGCGCCAGGTTGACTCGCCTGCTGGTAAATCTGCTGGGCGAGATCGTGGGTGGCGACCAGGATATGCGCGGCGTGGACCTGCTCGGCGGTTTGGCCGACTTTGGCCGACAGCGCCTCCGTCACCTTTTGGCGGGCGAGCGTGGGGCGGGCGATCAGGCGCTCGTAGTCGGCCCGGTTGAGGTGGGCGGTGGCGAAGACGCTTTTCTGGAATTGATCGTAGCCGGCGACGGCGGTGGAGCGCGCCTGCTCCGCGTTCGGGGTCGGGGAGACAGCCGGTGTTCCCACCGGAGTACCGAGGATGGGGCTGGCAGCCGGGCTGGCGATAGGGCTGGCGACGGGGCTGGCGGCGATCGCGTGACCGGCTCCAATGGCGCTGGGGGTACCAGGAAGGGGGGTCAACCCCGGTGGCGGTGGCAGCGAGGCGCTGGTCGGGACGGGAGATGGCGGCTGGTTGGCGCTAGCGGTCTGCGTGGCCCAGGCGGCGCGGGCCGGAATCAACGTCGGGGAGGGAGCGGGGGTCAGGAGCGGCGCGTCGGGCGGCGCAAATTGCTGCAGCACGGAGGTCTCGACGTCCTTGTCGGTGATCTGGAGGCCCAGGTTGTCGAGATGTTGGAGGTAGACCTGGTCGTCGATCATGTGCTCCAAGGTTTGGTCGTCGACCTGGGTGCTGCCCCAGACCCCTTTCAGTTCCTGCTGCGCCTGGGCGGCGGCCTGCCGGTACTGATCGGCCTGGTCGGGGCCGACAAGCTGAGCGTACTGCTGGTACTGGCTGGCCTGCTCGATGAGGTTCATCGAGCGGACCTTCCAGTAGTCGCGGCGGCGGATGTCGGTGTCGCCGACGGTGGCGAGGACGGTGCGCGGCTTAATCACGTACTGGTTGATGGCCGAGCCGGCGAGGACGAGGACGACGAGGGCGCCGGCGATGCCCATCCCCCAGTAGAGGAGACGGCGTTGCCGCGCCTCACGCTCGCGGCGTGAGACACGCCGCTTCCGAACGGGCGGCGCGGGAGGACCGGCAGGGCGACCCCGGGCGCGATCGATTCGCTGGCGGAGCGTCGAGTTCCGGGGTTGCCTCTGCATCGATCCCCTGTCCCTTTTGTCCCGAGCAGACTGGTTCCACTCGGCGCGAGGCGACGGCAACCACCAGTCCGTAACGGGAGCGGACTGGTGGCATCGGACGCGCCGGCCGCTGGCGGCCCAGCCGGGGCCAGATACCTAGCGGGCGCTGGTCGTGAAGGGCAGCAGCGCGACGTGGCGGGCGCGCTTGATCGCGACCGTCAGGGAGCGCTGGTGCTTGGCGCAGGTGCCGGCCTTGCGCCGTGGCTCGATCTTGCCCCGCTCAGAGAGGTGGCGGCGGAGCCGGGCGATGTCCTTGTAGTCGACCTCGCCAATGTTGTCGATGCAGAACGCGCAGACCTTGCGCCGGGGAACGTAGCGGCCGCCGCCGGGGCGCCGGGGGCGGGGACCGCGGCCGCCTTCACCCCCTGGCCCGCCTGCTCCCCCCGCACCGCCTGGTCCGCCTGGCCGTGGCCCTTGGGCGCCGGCGCCGAAGCGGGAGCGAGGGCCGTCGCCGTCCCCGCGGAAGGGACCCTCCGGGCGTGGCCCGCCGAAGGGCGCTCGATCTTGGTTGTCCGCCATGGTGATTCCTTTCTTCGCTTGCCAAGTGAGTTCGAGCCGGTGGTGGTCACGGCACAAAGACGCGCGGAGCCTACCGCCGCACTTCTGCACCGCAAATGCGCGCTCTGGCGGATTGCATCGCCGAAAACGGGGTCAAGAAGTGCGTCATCGGCGTCTAGAAGGGCACGTCGTCGAACGACGGGTTGTCGTCGGGGCCTTCGCCGCCGGGTTGCCCACCGGGGCCGCCCTGACCGCGCTGCCCGCCGCCGATCTGGCCACCGCCGCCCTGCCCGCCCTCGCTATCACCGCGCGAGCCGAGCAGTTGGAGCTCCGTCGCGTTGACGTCGAGCGACGTCCGAGTTTGCCCTTGCTGGTCCTGGTACTCGCGGGCTTCGAGACGCCCCTCGACGTAGACCTGCTTTCCCTTGGTCAGGTAGCCATTCTGCGTCAAGCCGTCCGCAATTTCAGCGAGCTTTCCCCAGACGGTGACGCGGAACCAACTCGTCCGGTCCTGCTGCTGCCCGCTCTGATCGCGAAAGTTGCGACTGACCGCCATCGTGAACTGGACGTTCATCGTCCCGTTCGGGGTATAGCGGGTCTCGGGGTCGCGGCCGAGGTTGCCGATCAAAATGACCTTGCTGATGCCGGCCATCTATACCTCCTCTGCCGTCTCACGTTCAGCCGTGGCCGCATCGGCGTCGGCCGATTCGTCCGTCGCGACGTCGGCGGACGCTGGCTCGATGTCTTCAATCGCTGGCTCATCCGGCGCCGTTTCGGCGGACTCAGCCGCGGCTACCGTCGCGGTGAGCGGCGCCTCCTCGGCCGTTTCCGGCGCAGGGGCCACCTCGATTGCCTCCGGCGCGGGGACCTCGGTTGGTGCCTCAGCCGGGGCGGCCGGGGCTTCGATCACCGCGTCGGCCGCGGCAACTGGCACCTCGGTCTCCGCCTCGGCGCTGACGGCGCCCGCTTCGGCGGCTTCAGCCGCGGCATTGGCGGTCGCGAGCCGGGCCGCCTCAGCTTGGGCGGCGGCGTAGGCGGCGGCGGCGGCATCCTCGGCCGCGATCTCGGCATCCTCGACCGCGCGGGGATCGATCGGGACGGGGGTGTAGCTGGTCACGAGGTAGCGCATGACCTGGGTGTTCAGCCGGAGCTCACGCTCCATCTCTTCGACCCGGTTCGGGGTGAGACTGCAGCGAAAGAGGGTGTAGTAGCCATCCCGGACATCATGGCCGGCATAACGGATCGGGTAGGCGAGGCGGCGGCGACCCCAAGGGGAGTCGCTGAGCGTCTCATCGACCGATCCGCCCGCCCCGCTGACGTGGCCGGAAATACGCTCCAAAGCGCCGGGGATTTCCTCCTCCGGCACGTCGGGGCTGAGGATAGTCATCAATTCGTAGGTACGGGATTCACGCGCGAGGTCGCGCAACGGCTTCTCCTTCCTCCGGGTTTGCCCCGCTCGGATGGCGACGTGGGGTTACGCACCCACGTGACCGGCGGAACAGAAAGGCCGACTCTTCGATTTCGTTGTCCGTGCGTCGGACGACCAGGGAGTGTAGCACAGGAGAGGGCGGCGGACGGAAGTAGGACGGGGGTCGCTGCGCTCCAGGGGGGCGAGTAGGACGGGGGGGCGAGGAGAACGGGAGTCAGGAGTCAGAAGTCAGAAGTCAGAAGTCAGGAGCGGCGGGCGCACTTCCTAGCTCCAAATCAGCGTGTTTTTCAGCAACGGGTGGACGACCCTCCCGGTCAGACCTCCGGCACGGTGCGGATGGTCCCACGGGGCTCGAACCACGGTTCCCGACGGCCCTCACCCCCACGGTACGAGAGGGGAGAGG
>JAABUS010001278.1_pt1 | contig 56259 bp, 30 predicted proteins | sample 5560161 | NCBI WGS metagenome assembly JAABUS01 (sample SAMN10711885, study PRJNA513376) | rock metagenome | isolation source: Antarctica rocks | place: Antarctica: Victoria Land, Trio Nunatak nord | collected 2016-01-04
TTTCTTAGGATTTACGAACTTTAATAAAAGATTTATTAAAGATTACTTTAAAAAGGCCTTACCGTTAACGGAGGTTATAAAGAAAAATATCGCTTTCTAATAAAGAGAAGAATAATAACGATCTTTCGAGATATTTAAAAAAGTTTATAAAAAACCGCCGGTACTATATTCCTTTCGAAATAATAAACTAGCTCGAATCGAAACCGACACTTTAAATTTAATAATAAGCGTTTATATACTTTAATAAAGAGACGATAAATAATACCCTATTATATATTATTCTAGAAAAATATTATTAATAAAATAGAACTATAATATCTATAATAAGGAATTACTAGTAGTGGTATCCGTATTAGAATAATAGCGGGTATACGTAGAAAGTTATTTAGACCTTATTATTTTTATAAATTATAAAAATCTTCTTAACTTTATAATAATAAAATAATTAAATCGAAGATAGGTTAGATAGTTAGAATTATTAAAATAATATAAATTTAAGATCTTTTATACCCTAGGAAAGAATAACGGTCGCGCCGATATATTTAATAAATAAGAGGACTATATAAAGGATAAGAATATAGTAATATAATTAATCTTTATTTAATAATAAGATAGATCGCTAGTCCTAATATAATAACTAGTAATAATATTATATATCTTTATTCCCGGAATTATTAATAGTATCTAGAAAGAATATGAAAAAGATATTTTAACCGTAATATTAAGAAGTTAATAATTATAAACTAAATTATTAGAGTATAATAAAAAAATATACTTTCCTAAAGATTATCTTAAAGAAATTATTCGTAATTATTATTATAATAATCTAGTTTAAGGATACTCTAGAGTTATTAAAACTATAAAATTTATTTATAAAGAATATAATACGCCCGGACTAAGATCGCACGTCGAGAAATATATTAAGAAATATATCGAATACTAGTAGAATAAATCTATAAAGTATATTAAATATAGTTAAATCTAATTCGCCCTAGTACCGGAAATATTATAGAATAATATTATAATAAATTTCGTTATTAAATTATTAAAATTAAAGGACCCTATTACTTTAGAAACTTTTAACTCTATAATAATAATCTATAATAAATTTAATAAATATATAATAATAATATTAATTAAGGAAATTTATAAGGCCGAATAAATCGCCTTTATATTATTAAATCGATTTATTAGAGATTATAAAATACCTAGGTCGATTATTTTTAACCGAGATAAATAATTCACCTCTAACTATTAGAAGATATTAATTAATACTATCGGAACTAAGTTATAAATATTAACTATATATTATTTATCGACGGATAAATAGATAGAGCGGATAAATTAAATAATAAAAATATATTTATAATATTACGTAAATAAGAAATAGAATAATTAGGTAAAACTTCTACCTATAACGTAACTAGCGTTTAATAATATATAGTCTAATATAATAAAACTTATACTATTCTTCGTAAATTATAATAAATATATTAATACGTTTCTAGACCTAAAATAAGAACCTAATATATATAAAATACTAGTCTATATAATTAATATAAAGACGTTATATAAAGAAATATAAACCTAGATTAAATTAATAAATACTCGAACTAAATTAACGGTAAATAAATATCGAAAAGAGTATTCTTAATTAAAGAAGGGGGATAAAATATATCTCTTAATAAAAAATATAATAAATAAGAGACCGAGTAAGAAACTAGATTATATTAAAATCGGATTATTTTCGATTAAAAAAAGTAAAGGGCTAGTTAATTATAAACTAAATCTTCTAGCCGATATTAAAATATATTTAATATTTTATATTTCTCGATTAAAGTTAATAGATTTTAAAATACCTTTATAAGATACTTTTTATTTCTAGATTAAAGAAGAAACGGAGTTTAAAATAAAAAAGATTTTAGGTTAAAAGAGTTAAGATTACCTCGTTAAATAAAAAGATTATAATAAATCGGAAAATATTTAGGAGTTATTAACGAATTTAGTTAATTATCGGGAACTTCTAAAGAAATTTTAGAAATAATAATATAAAAAAGCTAGTCGAGGGTCCCTAGTGAAAGAGATCTTAAAGATATAAAATTATCGAAGTATAAAACCGAAGTTACTATATATTTTATTTTACCGAATTTCTTAAATTTTTCTAGATACTCTAACTCCTTTATATCTATAAAACCTTTATTAAATATCTTTTATTTACGCTCCTTTAGGAATTTCTTTTATTAACGAAATCTCTTTAATTTTATATTCTTTTAATTAACGACTTCGTTCGCCGCTTCCCGCGTAATTTTAATTTTTTCTTTTTTATATCTAAATACTCTAGAGCCTTATTAATTCCTAAGAAATTAATAATAAACTCGGAGGGCTCGTATTTTTTCCCGGTCTTAATATACTCCCCGTATTTCGACGATAATAAAGATAATCGATATTCGGTTTAATATATTATATAACGTATATATATAACTATAACTATAAGATTTTTGGAAATAATTTATTCCTATAATTTATTACGTTATTTTATTTAACGAGAAGATATAAAATTATCTTTAAAAATAAAGAAGGTTAAAAGAGAAAAGTAATATTACGATTAAAATTCGCTAAAAACTTTAATAGATTTAGTATACTTAGTATATTATCACGGGGTAAACTCTAGTATAGTATTATTAAACTAAACCTCGGTACTTCTATATTAGGACTAGCGCCTTGGCTAGATTCTAGTATATTAAGGCCAAATCCTCTATAGATAATTAATATCTTTTATACTATTAATAATTTTACTACTAAAGTAATTATACTTTAATAAATAATAGTAACGGTATATACTAATTACTTTATTCATTAAAATATTTCCGTATATATACTAGTTTATTTATAGCTCCCCTTAGGACCCTAATATAATTTAATATTCAAAACCGTTTATTTATAGTACTAAATACGTCACTTACTCAGGCCCTCCTACTACGCTTTACTTCCGACTCTTTTAATAGGCCCGTCGATTTCACCGCTAGTATATTAAGTAACTCGAATAAATTAACCGGTACTCGCTCCTAGAAAAATCTCTTAATAATACTAGAATATTTTAAAATGGATATAACCACTCTTAGTAATATAATAGGAGATCTTTTAGAGTATTTATATTAAATATAGATTTAATAGAGCTAAATACAATAGTAACTTAATATTTAATAATAGTAGTAATAATAATAGAAATCTACTTTATTTTATTTATTAATATGAAAAATACCTAAGCCTTAAACTAGCTCTAATACTAATAGTAAAAGTAATAAATTAAAGGTAGAAGACGTTAGTTTCTTTAATCTTTAATATAAACCTAGAAATAACGCCCTAGTTCTAAACGGCGGTAAATACGTTTACTACTAAGACGTTTACGTTTTTATAAATAGACTCAAGGATATAATAAACACTAAACTTAATATATATATTATTATTAAGAATATTATTCCTACGTACCTACGTGGCTTAGTTTTAATATAGTATTTAATCGAGTTAATAGAGTTTGAAAAGAATCTACTACGTAATACCGCTACCGATTTATAGTAGTAATATATAATATTAATTAATCGTTTTAAAATCCGAATATTAGTAGTAATAACTAAGATCGCTACTTTTATATATATACCCTAGGATATCCGAAAGGGTATTTATCTTTGTGTATTTATTTAAAATATACTCTACCTCGCTAAATCTATAAATATCACTTTAATATACTCTCAGCTTTTAACTATTTAGAATATATTTTATATAAATATATATCGGGATCTCCCTAAACTAAAAGTAATAATAATACTAAACTAATTTCTTAAAGATATTAATAATAAGTTATTAATTTAGGAGGAATTCTTAATACGCGGTCCTATACTACTTTAAAAACTACTTTACTTTTAACTTTAATAATAACCCTACTAGTAAAATAATTAAAAGTAAATTAATAATAAACTATTTAATAATAAGCCCTATAAACTTTATAATCTTTATAATTATAATAACCGGCCCGCCGCCTACGCCGTAGACTTAGTTATTCAAGAGTAGGAGAGTGATCCGGAATACTAGAAACTACGACGGTAATAGTAGGCGAAGAAGTTATATAATATAATATACCTAGTTAACCCTACCCTTAAGGATAAAAATATCTACTAGTATTCCTTAAGAGTTAATCGCTAGTAGTTAGATCAAGACTAGCTTCGCGCTAAAATAGTTTCAATTTCAAAAATATCGGTAAACGACTACTTTCAAAAATCGCTAGTTATTTAAAAACTGCGCCAAGGCCATAGATTTACGCCAAGGCCTTACTTTTATATATAAAAAAATCGACTACTCACTACCTCCTTATTAATACTTTTATAACGTTAAATATATATACCTCTATTTTATTAACACTATAGTTACTAACGTTATTCGCCTATGTTACCTCTATACCTTCTTGTCGTTTTATTTTACTATCGCTATAATTAGTATCTAAAATCATTAAGGCTCTGCGTCAAGTTTTAAAACTCTACGATACTCCCGCGGTTACCCCGCACCGACTATTTAAGAGCTAGGGACACACTATATATATTTACTTACTCTATTATTTCTATATATAAACGTTATTTACGTTATTATTTACGATACCCTATATCTATATATTAACGAGGGCGTTAATGTCTTTCTTTAAAAAGGGTGTTTTATTACGGGGTAGACTCTAGTATAGTATTATTAAACTAAACCTCGGTACTTCTATATTAAAACTAGCGCCTTAGTTAAATTCTAGTATATTAGGGCCAAATCCTCTATAAATAATTAATATCTTTTATATTACTAATAATTTTACTACTAAAGTAACTATATTTTAATATATATTAAGAGTTTATTTATTATTTAATATAATATATAGACTAATAAATAGGTAAACGCTTAATTATTTATTTACTCGATATTAGAATAAACGAGTAAACGAATAAATAGCGTAGTTTCTTTTTTTTATATAAATTACGTATTTTTTTAATAAATAAAAACTTCGTATTTAACTTCCCTTAAAACTTTTAATTATAAATTCTAAATATAAACGTTTATTTAAATTATTAATTAAGTTTATTAAATTTATTTAGTTTTATTTTATATTAATATAAAGCCTATTATCCTTTAATTCTTAATACTCCTCTCTACAAGTACTAACCTAGGTTCTATCGATATTATACTACGATATTAAACGGAGAGCCTTAATACGAGGTTAAACCCGATATTATAATAATAATAAACTTTTTCTTTAGAAAGAATAAAAAAATTAAAACTATAATATCTAAAATCGTTAACGTAGAGTTAGTAGTTTAATAATAATATAAAAAATATAAAATAATTACGAGGTTTATTATTAAATAATTTTTAAATCTTAGATTTAATAATAGAATTAATCTCTAAAGATTTTAATAATATAGAGGAATATTAACTCGATATAAAATTATTAGAAATTAAAACCCCGCGATATTAAGACTAGAACCCTATATCGATAAATAATAATATTATAGAGGTAGCGGAGTATAAATATATATATTATATTAATACTTTTAACGAGGCGTAGGCGTATATAACGTACTACTATTTTATAAAGAATATATATTATTTTATTTACCTATTATTCTTAGGCGTTATTAATATACTATCTAGTTTATATATAAATTAGTATAGGGGGCGGATGGAATCCTGAATGCCAAGAAGTCGCGGTGGACTTGAATACGCTAAATGCGATCGACAGCTAGTGGGAGGCCCCGCGCGGCAAAAGAAGGCCAAGGAAAAGGGAAAGGAAGGCTATATTTGCCTCATAAAATCCTTTGTTGGCAAATTCGAGGGAATGTTGGAATCCCAGGTCACATTACCTTGAGCTTGTCAAATGCCCATTCACATTCTGGAAGTGAGCTGTGAACTCATTCTGACGATATAGAGGATGAGCGGCTGCAATGGAACAAGCGTCTTGACGCGTCTATTTATTGTATTGACGCAAAGTTTGGGTATCAACGTAACATGCCGCAGCGCTTTACCAAAGTAATCCCCATCGAACGCCATCTGGATGCCGTAGTGATGTTCCGTACCCAAGTGGCGAATCATTCAAATCCGTCATTCTGCGTGTCGTCCAGGTCTCTGGAGTCCGGACGAGGTCCTGCATCTTGGAACGTGAAACCCTCTGTACTCACGTTGGCCATGTTGTTCAGTGGTGTGAAAGCACTAAGCTGCTCAGCCTCTTCTGTAGCACTTGACTCGAGGTCACCCTCATCGACACCCATTTCGATTAGCGCCTCGCCTCCTTCCAGGTTGCCTTCACGTAAGGCATGCTCCAACCGTTGCCAAAAGTTTTGCATGCTCGGGAAAGGAGGCCCACGATTTTGTTGACCCTCGATCTGGAAAAATGCGCTTGCCTCCCTCAGACGAAATCGAGCTTGAGCTGGCTTGTCGAGTCGCATCCAAGAATCTGCCGACAAGACATTCCACAATGCTGCCTGCCTTCTGCGAGCACTTGTGGCGGCTGCTTCAGCGTTTGCACGGGACATGTAGCAATCCGCAATCCTTTCTGTGGTCAAGGCTTGCGCAATTGGAGTCAGGACGCCAAAGTCGAGCAATCTACCTCCCCATCTGGCGGCATCATCCACGCCAAAAGTACCACGATTCCTGAGTAGCTCCATGGCAAGTGTAAGGCAACGGATAACGCTAGAGGGCATAGCACAGCGTGTGATGAATGAATACGCTGCGGTATCAAGCATTTGATCAATATTGTCAGATCTAGGCCTTGTACTGGATGTCTGAGGGATGAGCAAAGAAGTAATTGCAGCCATTTCATTTGCTGCTGCATGGTAGCTCCACGCTTTGTCGTGACTAAAGTCCGATCGCAAGAACTCGTATGTACTATACGCGAGCTTCCAGTCTCTCAGCATGAAGGCGTAATCACCCAGTTGGCGCATGGTAGCCTCGGGTGTCTCGGGGGGATAGAAGCCTCGCTGGTAATCATAGTTGCTTCCAGAGGCGTTTTGGCTTCCACCGGACCCAGGCCCCGCACTTTTCGAAGAGCCGAAGCCTGTCCAACGTTTTGACAACGACATAAAACGACCACTTATACCACGTCTCCTGGAAACAACTTGGTCATTCCAAGTCATGATCCTGCTCTCCATGAAAGGCACGATGGACTGGGCTACCATTTCGCGAAGAAGGGCCCTAATAGCCGTAGCATCTGATTCGAGAATGTATTTTTCCGAGACCTCGAAATCTTCGGTGTAGTCTTCGCATGTTAGCGCCAGGTTAGAACAATTTTCGAAAGAAAAGTAGGGCTTACCTCTGGTACGGATATGATGCATCTCCTCCTCTGCCGAGAGCCATTCACATTAAGGAACCTTGGCGCTATCGTCGTCGGTCTGGACACACTGGGAACTCCTCAGCCTCAGCAAGTGACAGTGAAGCCCGAAATGTCTTTTCATGAGATCAAACAGAGACGTCGATTTTGTGATATCGTCCTTTTCTTCATCGTGAATCAAAACATAGTACCGCAAGTATTCCGTGCCAATCCATGCGGGGATGTTATTGCTTCCATAGCCTGTACTTGCGTACAGCTGGCGTAAAGCTTCAATTGGAGCTGGATGATGTGAACTGACTGCAATCATGCATGCCACAGGATGTGAGAATGTCTCGTGGGGCACGATAGTCTCGTTTGCTAGGAGCTTGTGTAGATACTTTGAGTATAATGGCGAAGACTCTGGCCGATGATCATGCGACCGGCCATCATAATCAAAGTACTTGTCATCCGAATCTATAACTTTGTCTTCTGCGTGAAGGTAATGATCCAGTAATTGATCAAATGATGCTCCGGGCTCTATACCTCGGGAGGGCTTACGGCGCTCAGGTGTGTACTGAGAACCATCGACAGCGGTGTGGCTCTCTGAGCCACTCGTTCCTCCAATTACATGGTTAGCATCAAATGGCTGTAGATTTGTAGAGTTGACAAATCTGATGCCGAAGTCATCAAACCCTTTACTTGCCCCAACACTGTCTCTTACGAAGACCTTGCCTGGTAAGCGTTCCCCATATGGTCTCACAAGGCTACATAAGCCATCTTTGAAGCCTTTTCGTCTTACGAATTGTTCTGTGTCTGTAGATGCATAAACGGCGACTCGAGGCGCAAAAGACCTCACAATGATCTGCCTGTATTCTTGGTTGCTATCGTATGAGAGTAATGATGGAGAGGATCCTCGACTGCTGACCGAGGAGCGATCATGACTCTGTGGCCGCAGGTTAGACCGCGACCTGGACTTCGATAGGGAGGATGTACTCGGAGTGAGTGGCAATCGCGGTGCTGAACTAGAAAGGATTGTCTTGGTACCGAAAGCTAAGGACGACGTTTTAGCGTCAATGCCTAGAGATTGGCTCGCAGGGAGCTCTCTTGGTGGTCTCAAGGCGAGCTTGGGCGAAGGAGACTCGGAACTTTCACTTTGAAACCCATTATCACGCTCTGACGGTTCGGTCATACGGGTAGACATCCAATCTGTGTGGCCTGACCAGTCTCGATCGATCTGCTGTATGCGTTACAGCCGGTCCGAGAATGGCCGTATTGAGTCTGTATTGTACGAATAGTGTTGTGGGCTGATGAGGTAGGACGTGGCGCATGATAAAGGGTGTCATTCTATTAAGAAAAACGATGGGAACATGAGGTCTGCTCGGGGACTTCCAACAAATATTCTGGAAATACCGCCAACATCACACTCCCTCTAGGAATCCGAATAGCAACGATCCGTCCTTTGATGCTTGGCAGCGGCTGATTAGCCGCGCGCTTCGATTGCTATCCGAGCTCACTATCGTACTTAAAGAATTGACACCCATGAAGCCATCGACATTTGACTTTCTTTATCGTGAGCTTCGACATCTAGTACGTGTGCAGCTTGATATGTCGCAACTGAGCTCAAGCCTCGGACTCCAACATGAGTGAGCTGTTGGACTTTATTCTGAGCCAAGGCGACCAGTTTCGAAGGTTAGACTCATCTAGAGGGTGTTGTCACAGAAGTTAAAAGGATACTAACTGGGTGACAGAGCACGGCTACCTTCGCTCTATTCTGATTTTACCCTTCAGCGTTATGCCAATCCTGATGGATTTGCTGCTAATACGGCCGCATGGATTGCCGTCCTGAGCAGGGCTGCACAGGCTGGTCTACTGCACGCACATGGCCATGGTCGAGACACCCTGTCGTTGAAGACTGGAGAAGATCTGTTACGAGATTTAGAAACCAAGGAGTGGGGTAGGCCTTTGGCTCTTGGGACCGTCATAGTAGGTAGACATCCCCAATTCTGCATGCACACCAGAGCAATACCTAAGTACTAGCTTCGTAGGATGAAGCAGTATCCCAGCGACAAGTGATGCCATACCAAGAATTCCTTGCGGCCCATAAAAACATACACAGCCGAAGTTGGACTGTTCAGCCATGGTGGCTACTTTCGTGGAGCTTGAAGCAGCTCGGGCTTTTCGACCAGTCTACGACCGCAGAAAGACTATCACTAGGACGATTTGTTCTCATGCACAACGTCGAGGTACAGAAGTGTCTATCCATCTGAAGTGAAGCACTCACGTGTGACCTAGAATGCTGCAAGCAAGATACTCAAGGAAATGGGCAGTCAAAGCAACCAGATCGACCGAATATATTCAATGTCACAATTCAGTACGGAAGCTGCTAAGACAACGAACGTTGAGGCGGGCCTTTCGAATAGCGACCTTCAAATAGTACTCAAATATTTGGCCCGAGACAAGTCTGCAATATCTTATGACAGCCAGGTAGACTGACCTCGTCCTCTGGATGTACTAAGCTAATGTGGATTCCAGACTGTCAAATTCAAAGGCCGAGATGAGACCTCGACCTCATTGACCGATCAGGACAGAACAATAGCTTCGTTGAAGTCTCTGATAGCTGATCTCACCAGGCAGATGGCACTACTCTCGGGCAAGATCTCAACATTATCGGAAAGTGCACAACGAGCTGTTAAAAACAAAAATCGAGTCTCTGCACTGGCTGCTCTTAGGTCCAAGAAGATGAATGAGACAGCATTGGCCCAAAGATCAGAGACCTTGTCCCAGCTAGAAGAGGTGTATACGAGGATCGAGCAAGCTGCAGATCAAGTGGCGATTGTCCGCGTCATGAAAGACAGTACATCTGTGCTCCGGAACTTGCACGCGGAAGTTGGCAGCGTCGACAAAGTTGAGGATGTCGTCGCCGACCTGAGAGATCAAACGGATAAGGTTGATGAGATTGGGAGTGTCATCGAAGCAGGTGGCCAAGGACAGAATGTTATTGACGAAGATGCCGTTGACGAAGAGCTCGAAAGTCTGGAAAGGCAAGCCGAGATGGACCAAGGCGAGAAGGAGGCACAGCAGACCCAGGAGGAGCTTGCCAGCATTGGGAGTATTCAAAAGGCCGAGGGAACCAAAGCGTCCGAGCCAAAGGAAATTCAAAGCTCGTCGGAAGTATTGCCTAGGACTCAAGATCCTCCAGTAGAAGAAGGGATTGACGCTCTCAAACGTCTCTCCCTTGATCAAGAACGAGCTCCCGCAGGCTGAGCTGATGGATAGACCTGCTGAAATCGAGGAGCGAATGTGCGGTGCACCATTAAGAGGCGGAGGAGTCTCTGAGCTGCAAGCGTTAGCTACAGTGGTTCACAGGAGACAGAGCCACTGGCGTACTTCTTCCATTCTACCAGTGCTGTCCCAGCACCCTAGGCGTGCAGGCACGTCAGCTTCGATCAATGTCACGTCAGTCAATGACATTTCAAGTATGCGTTATGTGGATGATGCGCTAAGCAGCGCGCTAAGTTGAAGCTTTTCTGCTGCTGAATGCACAGGCCCTCAACCTTCTGCTTCAAGATTCACGAAGGACGCTTGCGCCGGCTCGGATAGATTTCTAGGTGGTAAAGTCGCCTCTCCAGCGTTACTTGGATCAGGCGCAGGAGTATTCGCTTTGTCAGTACTATTACCGACCTCGGTCCTAGGTTTCGCTTTTTTCCTGGCTCTGGCGATAAGTGCTTGGAAGTCATTGTCATGGTCAGCAGCCCACGCCGCGCCATCAAAGTCCTTGTTCATTACGGAAGCACTACGCCCAGTACTTGAACCGTTCGCTATTTGGCGCCCTTGGGTCTTATCCCAAACGTCAAGCTCATGTAGCAATTCTCGTTTCGATCTAGGTCTGAGCGAATCGCAATTCGCATTGACTAGGTTGACCCACTCTGTGTGTCGACGTATAAGAAGCGCTCTGGGGCCGACATTGGGTATGCCCAACTCTGACATCTTTTTTCGAAACGCGTTCTCTTTGAGTAGAGAATAATTGAGTTGGGGCAGACGTTCCACGGGTTTGGGAGGTTGACGAGCGCTTGATGCTATGTTGAACGAATTGGGTCCACTTGGGTTTATCAGTACAGTAGCAGACCAATACAATTCATTGACCAATCTTGCAGTTTCAACATACTTTCTTGAGGCGGTTTCTGGCCTGTTGTGCACATCCAAGTGAGAAAAGACGGCTTCCTCTTTCATCCTTTCGCTGCAGATGGGACAAGGAATCAAGCCATCGTCCAGACCCAAATTCAGCAATGAATCTCTGCCAGAATAGTATTAGGCAGACTTACCACGCTGAAAATCACCCTCTTTTTCATCATCGATAGTGTGTTCAGCACCTACGTCCTGAGATTCTGAACGCCTCTGATTTTGCGATCTCGTTATCCTGCGCCTAATCCCCTTCCTGCCCTTATCTGCAACCTCTTCAATATCTGTATCGTCCAACTTCCTCCTTTTCCTGTTTCCCTCACAACCGTCCACGTCCCTCGTAGCCTGTACGTCCCGTCCTAGTTGTAGAACCATAGGTCTCGCCTTCTGAAACTCGTCTACGAGCTCTTCAACAATCGAATTGGGTCTGAGCTTCATCGCTTGTTCTTGTGCTCGGCAAGTAGGGCACCTGCCATCGTTCGTAATGCATCGCCGAATGCACAAAGAGCAGAAGGTATGTGAGCACGATGTTATCATGGGCGTATCGAAGAAGTCTTTGCACACTTGGCAGCGTAGTGCTGCCTCAACTGTGCTTAGTCGTGTGACAGGAGTGTTCAACCAATCCGAAGGGTCTGGAACATCGAAGGAACTGTCCATGGGATCTTTGCAACTCGGAATGTTGTCCTGTGATCTGCGTTCAGTGACTTCAAAGTCAGTGGAAAGATTTCCGTCATTCAATTCAATCAATGATCGACGGCGCGTCGCCTAGCGTTACCGCGTCGTTGAGGCGTTTAGATAAAGTGATTAGTGGACTTTGAAGCGGGCTCGATGGTTGGATTAGTGCTCTGCTGAACATGTACTGCTGATCATCAAGTCAATTTGAGCCTGGACTGGTGTTTCCGATTGACGTTGAGCTCGCCGGCTTAAAACCCTACACTCCGCAGGCGAAATGGCTGCGGATCCCAAGACCTTTCTTGCAGCTGCAGTCTTGAATGATGGAAAAATTGTGGGTTGCTATACGAAATTCGGGGAAACATGTATTGATATTGGGGCTTGGTAGGTTTCATATAGATCTCTCAGCCGGGAAATGAAAATTCACAGCAATGTTGCAAAGAAGTAAGAGAATTCCTGGTGGGACATAGACAGGAAGTCGCTGAGGCCTGCCACAGGATGCTGTACGAATTCCACCAGACTCAATATTCCAAAAAGCCTGGGTCTGTCCACGCGACATACCTCCTCGATGGTAACGCCGTAGCTACAAAGGAGACTCCGGTCAACGAGCACCAGCAGCATGGTGAAGATGTACATATGGAGAGCAGTCCGTATGTGAGCAGCTCAATGCCGCAAGCGGAGCAAAAAGAAGATGGAGTTCCACAGACAAACATCATACTGGTCAGGGAGGAAGATCTCCAAGGTAAGATGAATATTTGGAGCGTACGATTCGTCTACAAATGGGGTCAGGCCACAGCTGATGGGTCTATATTAGCGGCCAAAGCGAGATTCGAACGAATACACTCCATTCACATCTACAGTCTTGGGCCAAGCTCTGTGCAGGTAGTGCAATCACACCAGTAAAGTACACATGCTTGCAAGCAATGCTGATCAGACTAGAATCTGCAAATACTGTCAGAATTTTACCGAGAGATATCTGTAAAGAATGCAAGTGAAGATCCTTTAGTGGTTGGTAAACAGTACGGAGTCATTCAAAACACTGGTGTGAGGGTACGTGATCTTGATTCGATTATCACTGAATCTGTGTAACATCGCTATGCAGCGGAGGACCGGGCGGCAACCGCTTGTTGCAGCGCCAGCACCGGCAGCCAAGACCATCGGTAGACCCAGCGGCAAGTCTCAGGAAATAAGCAAACAAGACATAAAGTCCGGCAGTCCTTTCGACCGGCCATCGTCAAGCGGCAAGGCCAGCAAATCGACACCTCAAGCCGAGAGCAAACCAGAGCCCAAAGCTGAGCGAGCTAAGGATGCTGACAAGAAGGTAGCACCAAAAGCAGCAAGTCTAAAGCGAGAGCAGTCTGGTCTTTTCAAGTCTTTTTCAAAACCTAAAGCGAAGCTGAAAAAGGAGGTTACTGGCAGCTCTGCAGGAGAATCACCTGCTTCTGCCACGGAACCCTCTGTAAGAATTGCCTGCCCCCTGCCTAGGCCTTCATACTAATTTCACGTAGCAGGATGACAAGAGTGGTCAGGACGATGGTAGGTCAGCGGTCAGCCACCTCGAACAATCCTCGCTAACCTCTACAGAACTAATGAAAGATGCCTCGGAAGACGAACAAGAGGATGACTTCATCGAAACCAAGAAAGGCGACTCGAAAGCAGCCGAGTCACGAGCGGAGAGGCAGGAGAAACTGCGGAAAATGATGGAGGATGAAGGTACGCCAAGGCAAATTCGAATCTGCAAATCTCTCACACTGCCACAAACAGACGAAAGAATGGAAGAATCGGCCGAGGAGCCACCAGAGGTCTCCCAAGAATCGGAACCGATCGACGCACCCACTTCGCAGAAAGATGCATTCCCTGAGTTCACCGTAGTGGTCAGCGAACGACGCCGACGAGGCAGGCGGAAGGTGGTGAAGAAGAAGACGATAAAGGACGAGGAAGGCTATCTAGGTTCGTGATGCCATTCCAATAAACAAGTCATTAATGCTGACATGCATCTCTAATAGTTACGAAAGAAGAACCAACGTGGGAATCCTTCTCTGAGGACGAACCTCCGCCGCAGCAGGAGAAGACTCCGGCCTCGACTGCGTCTTCGTCCGCGAAGGCCAAGAAGGCTGGCGGGAAGCCCGGGCAAGGAAACATCATGTCTTTTTTTGGGAAGAAGTAGCATTGACTGCGTGGCAGATTGCAGTCGTCGATTGGAGGCATTCTTCGAATTCTCTACCATGAATCATGAGTGCTGAATGGGCATCCATGGGCTGTTCTCATAAAACCAACATTTAATAAAGCAGCTCAATCAATTCACGGTGCAGGTAGCAGACAGCACGAATGGAATTGGATCAATTCTTGCAATTTTGGTTTTGGTGGTATCGTTCTATTGATACAGCAGGGGCCGCAAAAAAAGTGGATGCAAGTCCGACTATCCGCCCCAAAGACCCCATTTGCAATTCTCTCGCACGTAAGGTATCATCGACCAAATCATCGAGTCATGGAGACTTCTGAAGTCTACTCTCCAATGCCCTTCCTGCCGTCACCATCGCTATCCTTCATTGGGTTTAACTTGTCCATAAGTCCTGGCTTTTTGGTGGCGGTAGTGTCATAGCCATCTCCAGCAGGGCCGCTTCCGTAGCCGCCAGAAGTGCCGGTGCCAGTGCCGTGGGTACGGCCCATCCCGCGAGAACCATCCATGTCAGAGTCTACTCGGGGATCCATTTTGTTCTCGAGGCTCGAGTGGTGGGGTCCAGTGCCAGAAGACCCAGTGCCAGTGGTCGACGATGAGTGGCCGCCAAGGGCACCACCGACTGCGCGTGGCTCCCCCTCAAAGCCGTCATAACGCTCCTCACGACCAGTCAGGCTTCCGCCTTGCTTCTTGAAATCTGCCATACTGACAGCGGGGAGGGCAGATGCGGCGTGGTGCTTGGCCTCGTTCTGGTGAACCTCATGAATTGGGACGGTGGTGTGGACGACTGATGGCTGGATGGTTTCCTTATTGACAACAGGTTGGATAGTCTGTAGGAGGACTTAGCAAAGCCCAACCAAGGCTAGATATCAATCAAACGAACCTCGTGCACATGGTGGTGGACATGCTCTCCAGCGATGACAGGTGCAACGGAGTGGCTCTCCTCAACGCGGCCTTCGGAGCGAGTGTTCTGGAACTGCAGACGCTCCTGCTCGAGGCGGGCTTTGATTGCTTCAGGGTTGCCGTGCTGATGTTCACGGTGCTCAACAGGAATGATGTTGTGCTGGTGTTTTTCTGGGAGCACTTCACGGTCTTTGACTGGCTGGACTGAGGTGTGGTAGTGGTCTTGGTGGACCTCACGGTCAATGGCAGTCTGAGCCTCCTCGTGCTTGTGCTTGAGGACAGTCTCGTTCACAACGGCAGGAGCAACCTTTTCGTGGACTGTGGTGTCATGGTGACCAGCCTTGGACCTAAGAGATGGGAAGTCAGTCGATTTCCACCAAAGAGATGGAGTCAATGCCAAAATGTGGGGGTGAGACAAAAGCAATGTGAGACAGACTGGAAGTGCAGGTTCTGTACAAATGAATCAAGCGAGGAAGGATCAGAAGGCTAATGGCAGTGAGCCGTGGAAGACAGCAACTAGGCACTTACATGAAGTCACTGACGGCAGACTTCGCTTTGTCCATTGCTACTATTTTGAATTGTGGTTGTTGATTGATTGCTGGTAGTATTGTTTGTAGAAGGATTGGTCAAAAGTGTTGTAGGATGTAGAGGTAGGATGTGAAGATGATGGTGGTGGAGGAAAGAGGAAAATAGATGATTATGAATGAACGCGTATGAAATAGGTAGGAGCGGGGCTAAATATCATTCCACTAGGAAAATGGGCGTCACACCCCCACCACGGACGACATCATCGGTGCATATCGCCTACTTCCCTGTTATTTGCTTATTTTCCCCCTTGAGTTCGGGAGTGAATTTTGACTTGGCTACGTCAAGCGTGAAGCGTGTCTCAATGCAGGCAAGTCTAAGGTCAAGCATGTTGCTGGAAGCGGCAAGACTAGCCTCAGATGCCTGAGTCGATCGGTTCATTGCATCTCTTCACCTTAGATCGGTAGACTATGCTGGCCCTTTCAGCACTCTCGAACGTCTCTCATGTGGCTAAGCCACTCTTTCCTTCCGGAGAGGCCGTCCGGGCATGGCGATGGTAGGGACCAAAGTTCTGGGTCAAGGCTCTTCTACACCACGAGTACCAAGACGCAGGAAGCAGTGGCGAGAGCAGAGGATCATCAGAGATACTTTATGCTTCCAGACTTTGTTAACAAAGGAATCGAATGACGTGGGGTCCAATTGTGGCTGAGGGTGGAGGGGCAAGATACGCCAGACCTATCGTAGAATAATGACCCTTGCTGGTGCTTGCAAGCCGTATGACGACGAATTTGACACGCTATGGACAACGCCATGAGCTCTTCCTTGACCTGCAAGCTCCTAGCAAGTAGCTACAGCTACCTAAAGTAACTATAGAAGAGTGACAGGCATCATCGTCTGTTGACTAAGCTACTTTATGCATTATCACTTGTAACGGCGGGATCCGGTTCTCAATTCCCATCTCCTGTGCCAATCCAGGCCAGTTGTGTCTTCTGCGCAATAATAAGGAGTACTCGTATCAAAGTTACCAATTTAAACGTTCGACTTACTAACGAGCCATGGCATCCCGCATGAAGAAGATGTTCCATCACAAGAAGGATGACGACGAGGTGGAAAAGCCAACAGTCGGCTCTCGCCCATCCAACACTGCCAGAAGCGACCCAGCTATACGCACGTCGTTGTACGAAGACACAATGCCAGGCAGTGTGCCTCAAACAGGCGACTACCCAGTCAAAGGCAGCGATTCCTCAGTTGTCCAGCAGCAACAAGGACGGAAATCTTCTATTCGATCGCTTCGAAGCAGACGTAACTCTGGCAGTCAGCATCAAAAACCTATGGTAACTCCTTACGACAATGTCCCGAAGACTGCTCGAATGACTCCAACACCTCCTTCCAACGCTATGGGCCCTGGAACCTACGATCCTTACCAGCAGAATTCAGGTCTCTCGCAGGATTTTTCGGGTTTGAACATCAGCGGCGGGCAAGGTCAGTCTCTAGGATACAATCCTCTCGGATCCGCACGAGCTGATCATATACTAGGTCCTTCTACCGTGACGACAACTGTAACTACGACACGTTTCCCTCCAAACATTCCCCCGGCTAACAGACGTCCCCCTCAGGCCCAGGGAACGACCAACCCAAATGTCGATGCTGGCGAGAAGGCCCTTGACCAGGATACTACTCGCCAAGGACCCTACTCAAACAGAGGCACTCCTCAGACGCAGGGATACGGTGATCAAAATGCCGGTGCCAGGGTCAACAGAGGCACTCCTCAGACTCAAGGATACCGTGATCAGAATGCCGGTGTCAGTGCAAGCACAGGCTCGCCCCAGACTCAGGGATATCGCGATCAGGACACTCGAGGACCTTACGCAAACAGAGCTTCTCCTCAGACTCAGGGGTACGGCAACCGAAACCCTGGTGTAAGGACAATCAACGACAGCGATCCTCAACAATCTCCTACCTCCAAAGCGTACTGGGGCGATCTCCCATTGAGCTCGAGATCCAACGCCTACATCACCCAAGATAGAGCAGATGACTATGACGATGATTTAGCTCGAAACCCCTCAATACCAAGAAAACAAGTCGGTGCCTCAGCTCCAAATACAAAATTCTCATCAATTCGACCCTCATCACCCACGGATGCATATACGGGGCGTACGCAACAGCCAAGTAACCCAAAAGCTCTGCCTTCGACGCCCACACACGACAATAAAAATTATGCCAGTAATGGCTATGGTGCTGGCAGGAATGAAGCTACCGCCCAGACCCCCGGTGTGCTCGACAGGTCCAGGCCAATATCATCGAAAGGTGCCACAGGACCACGGAGCGCTCAAGATGTTGTGAATCGGGCCAAGAGCAACACTTACGAGACTGAGGTCATCGAAAAGGTTGCCCCAGGTAAGTCAATACTAGAAGAAAATAAGTATGAAGTACGAACTGAGTTGCGATTGCTATAGCCGTCATTCATGAGACAGTCCACGAAGATGTCCATCACATACGCGAAGAGGTCATTACTCGGGATATTCACAACCACGATGTCTACCATCGAATCTTGCCCGTCATCGATGTTGAGGTGCTTCCACCACGTCACTTTCTACCTGTGGAAGGCGGTGGACTTGTGGAGATTAGTGCATCAGAAGTGCCAGGCAGGGGCCAGAATTGGGTCATTGCGGAAACAGCGTCCAAGATTCCATCAGATCAGGCTGTACCGCAAGGGATTCGAGGATTCACTGCCCGCACTTTTCGTGGCCAAGAAGGCGATGACACCGAATACACGACTCCCGAGGGCTACGAAAGGACGGAGCAGACGTGGATCCATCCACCCGAGCTGGAGGATGGAGCTCGCCTCACCGGGCAGTCGTGGTAAGACACTGTTTGAAGTCTCTTTTCGGGTTCTTACCCCAACCCCACTTTCGAGACACTCATTATTTTGTTCTCAGAAGTATGCTGACTCTGGACTGTGCGCAGGCCAATGATGATAGGTGACGAAGCCCCAGAGAAGGGAACTTACGGATACTCCAGTCCCAAGTCGTCAAAGAAGAAGCACTCGAGGACGAGCTCGAAGGTCCAGGACAATTCATCTCAACATATTCATGGACTGGGAAGAGCTACATAATTTGATTCCTGCTCTCCAACAAGTTCAAAATCGATTCATGATTACCAAAAGCAATGCATTGAGCGTATCACCGGCTCTTATACCTTTCAGCAAGGCGCTCTTGAGCTGGGAGGTTTCTGTAAAAGTAGCAGCCTGACATACTGCCTTTCTACAGTACACAGTATCTCGAGCCATGACACGACTCGCGCATGATGTTTGTAATAAGCATACAACAAGATGTACATACTCGTAGCACACTTCGTTTTGAGTCTTACACATTTGATTAGGGAGATAGTTCTATATATCTGTATTACCATGACTCCTGTCTAGCATTGACATGACTGAGAAGTGTCGCAAGCTGTGCAGAAAGTGACCACCAAGTTCCACAAAGAAAGTGACAGGTAGGTACAAAGACTTTAAACAAGGCATCAATGGACATACTCTCGGCAGGTAAAACAGCGCTGTGGCTAAAAGTGATGTGTGAGAGTTACGGCAAGTAGTTCTAGACCATACTCGCGATTCGTCTCATTCCATCACTGAAGACAGCAGTTTCGTAAGACGCGGTCGCATACATGAGACGACCAGGCCGAGACACGGACATGCCACCGTGCTGTGCGAAAGCCATTGTCCTTTGTCCTTTGTCCACGCGTCGAAGGCTTGAATGTCGTACTGCTTCCACGTCACAGCTTCCAAAGGCGGAAGCATGATGTTGCTTTCCAGTGGCAGAGCGCTGTCGTCAACCGAACGGACGGGAGTTTAGGAGGTTAGGAGTTTAGAAGCAGAGTCAGAGTTACTTTAGAGTGGTGCGTGGTGCCTTTCAGGGGCTGCTGCCAATAACGGTGGCTCTGTTGATCCTCCTGTGTTATTGGGTCGTTTAGCACGGGCCTCCCGGATCGGGATTCTAAAAGTGAAAGAATCCTGGAAGTCGTTTCATGAAGTAGAACTACGACTAATCTGCACCAAGTAGAATTTGCACCAGGGCCACCCCTTTGTTTCGCTTGAAGAAAGGATACGCGTTTGCCCCTGTAAAGTATGGTAGCTTCCCGTGTAAAGTAACCTTCCCATGTGTACGAGTACCTTCCCATACAGTTTTCGCGGGAAAGGTACTTTACGCTTTGCGGCAGGTCATGGTAAAGTTGGCTTGGCTTCCCCTCTCGTACATCAATGTTGCGCTGGTGTGTTTCCTTGCTTCTCTCTTCCTCCCTCTCTTTCTCTCCTCTTGCCTATCATCACCTACCTTACCTTCTTTTGTATCAAACTCTACATTATCGATCAACTACTTGTTGATTATCTTGAGCACAGAGACTCATTCGTTCGTCTCTGCTCATCTATTCTGCTCCAATACACACATTCACTTCTGTACTCTGCCTTAATCTAATGCCGAATTCATTGTTGGTCTGATATCAGTCACCTTTCGTATTAGCACCACCCATTAACCCCCTTCACTTGCACACTTATTTCTCACTTCACATTGCGAAGGCCTTGAGGGAGTCTCCATCGCTCTTTCAAGTAACCCACAAGCCACTTGACGTGGTTCAAAAGTCCTCCTTGCGACTGCTAGCCAGCGCCTCAATCACAACATCATCATGCATACCCTCCGGAGCTCATCACTCATGTTCGCCTGCCTGCTAGCATTATCCTCTGCTGCTCCTAGTAATCGCGACATTGCCTACTCCAAACTCCACCGCCAATCTATAATCTCGACCCCAAAGAACGGCGTGATAGAGATGGACAAGATCTTCTCCAAATATGGAATGCAGAAGCCAGAAGGCTTGGCTGATGCCGCAGTCGCTGAAAAAGTGGCCATGGGTGGATCTACCACTATCAATGAGAAGTCAGCCACGGGGTCGGGGAAAAGCCAAGGGACCGCCGTGGCAAGCTCGGTCAAAGACAATACGGAATATGTATGTCCTGTTACCATCGGAGGTCAAACATTGAATCTTAACGTCGATACTGGCTCGTCAGATGTGTAAGTACCTTTTGTCATGCCAGCCACCTCGCCATTGTACTTCAGCTGACCATGGCTCGTATAGATGGGTATTCAATACTGGAATGCCCGCTGAGGATCAACAGTCGAATCGCACAGTCTTTAATTCATACGCGTCCAAGTCATACGACAACGTCCCCGGATACACTTTCAGTGTCGGCTACGGCGACCAATCCGAGACGTATGGTACTGTCGGCACTGATACTGTGAAAATGGCGGGTCTCACAGCGACGAGTCAATATATCGGCATGCCGAGTATTGTCAGTCACCAGATCAAGGATGATACATGGGCAGATGGCATCCTCGGTCTGGGCTTCCAGTCGAACAGCGGCTTTAGACCAGACCCACAGCCAAGCTTTTTCGAGAGAATCGTGGCCACATTGCAAGCACCACTATTCACCGCGAACCTGAAGAAGAACACCGCTGGGAATTACCAGTTCGGCTACATCGACAATACCGCCTATAGCGGCGAACTCCACTACTCACCAGTAAACAATTCCCAAGGGTACTGGCAATTCGACACCAGTCCAGGCCACAGCCCCGCCATTGCCGATACGGGATCCTCGGTGATCTTGCTGGACCTTGACCTGGTACAAAACTACTGGAAACGGGTGCCAAGCCATAGCTCTAACAGCCAGGGTATCATCTTCCCTTGCACAGAGAAGCTGCCCGATTTCACTATCCAGCTCGGCGATTCCTACACTGCCACCATCTCCGGAGAATTGATCAACTATGTTCCATTAAATGAGACATGTAAGTACATATTCGCCGTGGAGTTTCAACAATGTGCTCTCGCCTTTCCGCGACAATCAGCTGACATCTTCCCTCTTTCAGACTGCCTCGGTGGTATTCAATTCAACAACGGTCAAGGCCTGAATGTATTTGGCGACATCATGTTCCAGTCACAATTCGTGGTCTTCGACTACGGCAATATGCAGATTGGATTTGCTCCTCATGCATAGGCTGCATGCTGGAAGGTGCACACTCGAGACATCTACGAACGACGGAATCTCTTACCTCTTCTAATGGCGGAAGAGGAGATGCTTGGGAAACTCGGCGGCTCTGTCCCACCTGTGCGAAGAGTCTGAGTCATGCACAGGCAGCATAATTACCGTAGACTCTCTGTATTAATGCCTTGAAGTCGGCTGAGAACAGGTCTTGTTCACTTGCAGTGACCTCCGTTATTCCTTTATTTTATGAAAGACCGAGAAGGTGCGGCTCCAATAAGGGGAAGCTGGCAACTATTGAGTTCTTAACACCTCTTTATGAGAGTGGCCGTTGCACATGTAGATTGTCAATTAAGTCAATGATTGGCAATGGTAATCAATGATTTCTCCTGCCAGATAGACTTTTCATGTCTAATTATTTTATTCTAGGTATTTTCCAATGTTGGTGAGTGGAACTATTTCCCCTGCGATGTTATTGCTACTAGGTCAGTAGCACTCAAGATGAGCGCCCAAACGAGTCGCGGACTTCAACGCCAGTCAGACCAGCTTGGGCGTAGAAGGCTCTTGATTTGACTAGCGAGAGTAGCAGATCACTCGTTCATGCTTACTCTAGGGATCATTTTATGGAACAAAACCATCCTTGAGCGTGGATAGCTGTCTTTTTCCTTCTTTCATATTTGCCTCCTGCGATCTTTACGCCGTTGCTTAATTCCACAGCTCTCTGTTGCCTGCAATCCAAAGAAGAGCCTTGGATCAAGCGCTTGTATCAGGCCAGCGTTGGCATAGCGGACAATTGATGCCGTTCTAGCGCAAGGAATCTAAATCGGTTCACATGAAACAGTAAAGACTAAAGAATATTGAATGGGACGGACACCTAAATCTAATGGTGAATATTTACTTGGTTACCGTGGAGAAGTTCAGCGAAAAAGTCAGCGAGGCTGACTCTGCACTCTCGGGGCAACGTCTGGGTCACGAAGAGTCCAACACTGGCAGCTCAAAGCGAGAATCTCCTGAGACCGACAAGTGCACTAGCACCTATGTATATATACCCAGCGCAAAGGACTGGGGTCGCAACGTTTTGTGCCCTCGAGGACCTTCCATCCACGGATTCCAAATGCCCGGACAAAATGAATCATGAAAATTCACACATGCACTCAAGTCTCATCAAGTCTCATCGACGAGAAGAAGAGTCACGAGTACTATAGCTTTAGATCCTTGAGTGAGAACTTCGAGCGAAACATGTGAAAGATTCAGAGTTGTTGTAACTTGATTGGATGTCGTTCCAGAGTCCAGCACAACCGCCATTGTATCATCAGGCTGAGCATCTATGATCACCAGTTAGGAAGTCGGAAGCAAACCGAGTACACTTGCATCCACAGAAGTCGTCTCTAGGCCGGGGATGTCGATTTCGACAAATGACACGCCGTCGATTTCGTTGCATACGACTTCTAAAGTGGTGACGAGTGTTACATTGATGATAATCATACATACGAATACGGGTTCAACGGGCATTCTTTCGACGGTGACTATGACTACGAGTGCGAGCAGTACGGGTTTGCAAGTATTTGCGGGTGCGGCGAGTGATTAGATAGATCGCTGGGCAAGTAAAAAGAGAGCGGTGCGCATTGTTGTCACGATCATGGTACCTGGATGGTTGGAGATATTCAATGTACAATCGATGGTACATAGGCGGTATTGATCCGGACGTTGATCTTGGATGTCGCGGTCGTGCTCTAATGTTGCAGACGCTGTTGTTGGGGCCTTCGGAGCGGAGGGGAAGGCCAGGAGTCATCATACGTGGCATTTATAGGCAAGACTGACCTAATGGGGGACAAGCCAGTACAGAGGGGTGGCACGATGGTGAGACTAGAGGATGGGATCGAGCAGAGACATAGGAAAGAATCGTTGCAATGGTGGTTTGGGCTTCGATAGCGCGAACGTGAATACATCATTGCCCGTAATCATTGAGATCCCGAACTCAAAGAGCCTGATGACACCATATGAAGTTGTAGAGCGAGACTTGAATTAAAGTGGAAGTAATATTATAGAGATCTGGAATCAAAGATATGTTCTTTTAGACTCCGTCTACTCCTCCAAATCTCTAGAATTTCCAATAAACCCTCATTCAAACTCCGAAGCTCCTCTAATTTTTTGCCCTCCCATTATTATTAACAACATTATTAAGTCCCCAACATCATCCTCTATATCTCAACAAATCACAGAAATGCAACGACACCGACAGCAATGGCCATCAGGCTCATGGGAGACTTGAGTGAGGCGGCAGCACCAGTGAAAGGCTCAATGGATGCCTGAGGGGCAGACTCGGAATTGGTGGTGCTGGTGCTCTCGGGATTGGCGCCCTCGGCGGGAGCAGCTGCAGCAGCTGCAGCAGCCTGGGAAGCTTGGGCAGCAGCGACGGCAGCAACGGCAGCCTCGGATGCCTGAGCAGCAGACGCCCCAGAAGAAGCCCCCTGAGAGGCAGCGCCCTGAGAAGCAGCCCCCTGAGAAGCAGCGCCCTGAGAAGCAGCCCCAGCAGACGCAGCCCCCTGAGAGGCAGCGCCCTGAGAAGCAGCCCCCTGAGAAGCAGCGCCCTGAGAAGCAGCCCCAGCAGACGCAGCCCCAGCAGAAGCAGCCCCAGCCTCGGAAGCCTGAACACCGGCCTCCTCGGATGTAGAGCCAGCAGCAACAGCAGCCTTGGATGCCTCAGCGATAGCCTCCTCAGATGTTGAGCCAGCCGCCTGAGCGGATTTAAGAGCTGAAGCGGCGGCGGCGGCCTCAGTTGCTTGAGCAGCAGCCTGCTTAGGGGAAGAGCCCGCGGCAACAGCAGCCTTGGATGCCTCAGCGACAGCCTCCTGTAGTGAAGCGCCGGCAACGGCAGCACTCTCGAAAGCTTGAGCAGCGGCTTGCTCGGGGGAAGAGACAACGGTCTCAGTGATCGATGGAGTGACGGTCACGCCGTTGGATGCACCCGCGGCTTGGGTCTTAACGGTGACATCGCCGTTTGCGGCGGTGGAGCTGACAATAACTTCAGTCCTGGTGGCAACGTTGACCTGGCCATTGGCAGCGGTAACAGTGGCGTAGAGGATCTTGGTCTCGGTAACAACCTGCGCACCGGTTACAGCTCCGGCATCGTTCGTGGAGGCCTGCTGGTTACCTGGAACCACAACTTTTCCCGTAGCCACAGGGACGAAGGGGCAGTTGGGGCAAGCTTGAGTGAATTGAGGTTGCTCGGTGGTGACTGGTACGACAGGGCAAGTTGGGCATGCCGCGGTAACCTGGGGAAGGCCGGTCTTCACTGGGCAAGTCGGGCAAACCTTGGTGGCGCTCACGCTCACCGCAGGGCAGGTCGTGCAAGGCTTCTGAGTGGCGAAGGTGGCTGCAGTGCAGGTCTCGCAAGGCTTGTAGACCGTATGGCTCTGAGCTGGGCAAGTTGGGCAGGGTTGGAAGGCCGTGACGGTCTGAGGAGGGCAGGTTGGGCAAGGCAGATAAGTTGTCACTGTCATCACTGGGCAGGTCGAGCAAGGCTGGAAGACCGTTACCGTAGGGGAGGCGGTGCCGGTGGGCAAGAACGTAGGGGAGCCGGTGCCGGTGGGCAAGAACATGGTGGTGCCGTTCTTCATTGGGTAGGAGGGCGAGCTGCCGGTGCCCAAAGGCTTCTTCGGCCCAGAGCAGATACCCGATGTTGGGGGTGTAACTGCTGTTAAGCGAATAGCGGAACAACCTTGAGGGACGGGACCAAGATTGATTGTCGGACTATCACAAACGTAGAAACCAGTATTGCCCTGATCTACGCAGGTAAAGTCGCCCGTACCACCGACAGAACAAATTGCCTTGGCGTAGTCGTTGGAATCACTTGGGAAGAGCTGGATTTGATGAGAGTTACCGGATAATCCTGCGATTTCCAAAGGAGCGAGGTTGCCACCCGCCGTCTCTAGATAGCCTTGGGCAGAAAGCATGAAATCTGTACATATGTTACCTGCCAAAGTCAAGACATCAGAAGTGCCACCTCCCGATACCGCAACGAAATTTTCGGCCTCGATTTGTCTTTTCTTATTCGGTCCAATGCGCTGGGCAACCAGAATGAAGGTTGGTCCGGTCATCCCGCTAGGTGCTGTGCCCGGGCTAGTACCCGGGCTAGTGCCTGGGCTAGTGCCTGGGCTAGTGCCCGGGTTAGTGCCAGTGGACTCGGGCATTGTTGGCATGCCAGTGGACATGGGCGTTGTTTCCATGCCAGTGGAGGGCCTGGTTGACATGGTGCTGTCTGACATGGTGCTGTCTGACGTAGGGAACTCGCTAGTAGCGATGTTGGTAGGCATGCTGCCCGTGTCGCTGGCAGTGCCAGTGGAAGGCCTGGTGGACAGCGTTGTGCTGTTTGAGACTGGGATTATGCCAGTACCGGTGGACAAGGGCATTGGCATGCCGGTGGAAGGTATGATAGACAGCGATGTGCTGTTTAACATTGGGAACATACCAGTACCGATAGAGGTAGGGATGCTGCCCGTACCGCTGGCGATGCCAGTGGACAAGAGCATTGGCATGCCGGTGGAAGGCACGATGGACAGCGTTGTGCTGTTTAACATTGGGAACATGCCAGTATCGGTGGAGGTAGGGATGCTGCCCGTGCCGCTGGCGGTGCCGGTGCTGCCAGAATCGGTGCTCATGCTTATAGAAGAAGAGCCACTTTGGGCCATTGAGCCAGAGGCCACAGCCAAGGCCACGAGGGCCACCTTCATGCTGGAATACATGATCGGTGATCTGGGTGGGGAGGGGGGACCTTAACGAGCGTGGTAGTCGAAGTGTAGAGGATCGAGTAGCGAGTGAATGAGCTTGTGAGGAGAGAAAGGTACGATAGGAGTGATCTTATAGACTCAAGCTCGCACTCGGAAAGCTTATAATGCTGGTCGGAAGTACGGGGAAGGCCTACATCATAGGGCAAAATAGTGATAGCTTTTTGATGCTTGTGCGCAACGCCTTCATGGCCCATCTCGTATCGCAGTATCTTGTTCAATTATCTTGTTCAATGTCTTGTTCATTGTTCAATGTGAGCAAGTATGGAGTGGTGGTAACTGTGAATGGACTAGCTCGTCTTTCCGTCCACAAACCAAAGAAGAAACCAAGAAGAAACCAAGAAGGAACCAAGAAAACATAAGCTTCCGCAGCCTCACTCCACGAAAGCAAGAACACTTCTGCGGAGAACATACGACCCATCCCACGTAATTGGTCAAGAACAACCTCTGAAGGAATTGAGTGGGTCTTGAATGGTGGAGTCGAGACGACTCTGTTGACGATTATGGCTACACTCTCCCCAGATGGCCAAGACACACAGCCCCGAGTAGCCTGTTGAGGACTTGAATGACCAAGTCGAGACGAGCTTCGAATCCTTTCAACCAGCCTCGATGAGCCACCATGACATAATACCTCTTGAACAACTTGGAGGGTAAAGCATCTTTCCAGCTTGGGCCTCTTCCAGAGAAGGGAAACCTTCTAGAAGCATCTTGGTACACACAAACTGTTCTTTGAAAACATCATTGTGAGAGTTTCCTTTTTGGCAAAGGCTTATGCTTCCAATTGCCACCACACCGAAAGAGGGGCCTCTTCTCGTGTTGAGAAGCACATGACGAGTAACGCGCAGACCATTGCCTCGAGTTCGGTGACCCTCTCAACCTGGCTGTCAACATCCTGGAATGTACATCAGAAGCTGCGGAGGCCTGAGGAAGTCACCTACCCAGAAAGCCGCAAGCCCTGAAGCATCATACCGGCAGATACCGGACAGGGAACGTATGTGATGTCGATGATTATTTCTCAGTTCTTTGATACGTCTAGAAGCCTCCCCATACCAACACCAGCACCTCGCAAAGTCTTTGCTGTTTTCGGAGGTGTCGGTTGCTATCTTCAATCCCTTCCAGAGCAGACCCATTGTGAACTTTGTCAGTGAGGACTAAGAACAATCGTAGCGCGTTTTCACGAGTCAGGAAACACACGAAGAGCTTCTAACACGAAAGATTGCTCATTATCAAGTTCAGGTCGTCTCATTCGCTTTGTATCGCCTCTCTATCTCTGCCACAAGGTCTTTGACTTCGTGGCCTCTGTCACATTCTTTCCACTTGCCTCCGTCCATGATGCACCATTCCTCTCCGCCAACGCGTACGGTACAACTCTTAGTCACGCCGGCCTTTGTACTTCTCTTCACGCTCTCTGTCAGCAAATCTAGCCCTCTGCCCTCTTCGCTTATGCATGCGTTCATTTCGCTAAATGGTATGCCATGCTCTAAGGCGCAGGACTCAACAAGATCTCGTGAAGGAATGCGTTCGTAATGCATAATCAGACAGGTGGTGAAGCCCAGTGAAATCTTTGTGTTGTTGGGGTATAGTTTGTTCGCGCAAAGACACATCATGTTGCCGAGACACTCCGTGGATCCGTGCATGCAGTGGACAGTGTCGCTTTCATCGACCTTCCCAATATACGACAGGCGGAAGTCAACTTTGCTAGCAATCTTCTCCATTGTAGGCACTACAAGATCTTGAAGACAAGTCTTCGCGTCAGGGCATTTGCTCATGATATGGGCTTCGAGTGGTACGAGGCTAGATCGGTTGGCTGTGGTAAGGGGCGATTGTGAGATCGGCTGCAGGCTCGACGCCGGGCTCTTGACTCGAAGATTGGGCTGTCTGTACATGCTCGGAAACAGCCCTGGCGAGCCCCATGATAGGATGAGGAATGTAAAGAAGATGACAGTCAGGTATAAGAAGACTGAGCGACGGGAGCGACCTCGCCATGGACTTGAAGATGAGGCAGCGTATGGGTCCTGCTTCGAATCATGCTTCGTCTCGTACATAGGTAGTTGGGGTTTCCGGCTGTAGTGTTTCTCCATGGCGATCTTCTCGTCTATCATAAATAGGTAGTGGGTTCTTGTAGTGGTGAATGTTGACAATGAAGGTCCGAGGGCGCATGACACTAATTATGGCCAGGCAAAATCAGCCCTAGGCAAACAGTAATATGAACCACTCCATTTACGCCTATTATCGCCTATTCTATGTACAGTTCTACCCCAAATATTTAACCAATGGCCGTTCTAAGCTTAGAAGCGTGTTTATTGGCCTTGTCGCTCATAGCACTCTTATATACGCGCCCGTATACCCTTTTGCGCCCCCAGGATTAGCTTGTTAATCTCCTCCAGCGTAATCCGCTCCCATTCCTCTTCTAAGTACGCCTTTAGCTCCTCTTTCGTAGTAGGCTTCCTAAGCTTAACCCTCTGCTTAAGTATCTTCCATACGTTCTTAATTAGGTTAAGATCCGGCGACTGCGGTGGCCAATTATCGATATAATCTAGCCCCATTCTATCTTTGGCGAAGCGTGCTGGATTTTCCTAACTCTTAGAACTATGGCCACCGTCATTATCCTCTTAGAAAACCATATGCCGGCCCTGACGTTCTAGCTCTTTCAGCCTAGCTTCTATATACGGTAGAATAAGCTGAACGTAGCCCTCCTGAGTGATATTTCCGCCCCGTTTCCCGGGAGCCTTGCCCAAAGGGTTCTTTTTCGTGCGTTTAATAGCGTCGATAGGACTTATATCTGATAAATTATAAAAAACCAGAGGCCCTTTGTAGTTCCAGTTAATCATAGACCAAACGTACTATCTAGAAGCACCCACTTTCAGCTTCTTCTATATATAATCGCCATCATTGCGCTCACTCGGGAGCCGGATTATATACTCGGTAGAACGCGAGTTATAGTGTATATGAAATTCGTCGGAGAAATACCACTCTTTCTATTAACCGTGCGGGCACCTCGTTATACTCGGTGCGGCTAACCCCAACGCGAATCACGCCCCAATATTAAATCGATTTTACGCCTAAAAGTCGAATATTCTAATATATATACAATAGCCACGATATGAATAAATACTATAAATATAATAATTTCTAGCTCTAAGTTATAGACCTAAATAATATTTCTAATTAAAACTATTATAATATAAAAGATATAAAAGATATTTAATTTTACTAGCGCGGTTTTAATTATTTTTATATTCCCTATTCAACTTTTATAATACGAACTTTATATTATATTATAAGGAGGATAATATAAATAAATTTAATATAGGAATTTATTTTAGTATTATATATAGAGACGGTTATTATATAAATTATTAAATATTCGACTTTTAAATATAAAATCGATTTAGTATTAAAGCGTAATTCGCGTTAGGGCTAGTCGTACCGAGTATAGCGAAATACCTATATAATTACCCCTATTCTAATAATAATAACTCGTTTTTCAATTTTTAGAATTTTTATATATTTATTAAATCCAAAATTCAAAAGTTATTTAATTAAACTACTATACTATAACTAGCTCTCGTAAACTTATCGAATTTTCAAGAAGTATTATTTAAATATAATTCTATTATATTCTTAACTCTTAGATTATTAAAATCTATAGTTATTAATATATATCGGGTTTCGTTGATTTTATAAGTAGGTCGGCGAGTATAGAATTTTCGCCGATTTTTTACTAACGTTTCGCCGACCTACGTTAAAACTTCGTATTAAATTAACGAAACTCGATATACATTAATAAATATAGATTCTAATAATCTAAAAGTTAAGAATATAATAAAATTATATCTAAATAATATTTCTTGAAAATTCGATAAGTTTACGAGAGCTAGTTATAACGTAGTAATCTAATTAAGTAGTTTTTAGATTTTGGATTCAATAAGTATATAAAAATTCCAAAAATTAAAAAAGGAGCTATTATTATTGGAATAAGGGTATTAATTAATTAAGTTTCTCTACTCTTTACTAACGTCCTACCGTTTTTCTTTATTATTATTCGATAATTTAAATATTTCTTTTTATATACCCGGTACTTTTTATAACTTTAAGTATTTATCCTTTTCTTTATAGTCCGGCTAGTAACTTCGACGCCTATTTCCTTCTCTAAATCCTCCTATTCTAGAGTCTTATCACGGGGTAGACTTTAGTAGGAGTATTATTATAAATATTTATTAAAACGGCGGGCTAAGCCCTACCGCTAGCTCTATCGAGACTAGGGTAATACTAGGATTCTAATATATTAAAACTAAATCCTTTATAGAATAATTAATATCTTTTATATTATATATTATTATATTAACCTCTTATTAAATAATAGTAACGGCGATATTAATATAGAACTATACCTCTTCTATATTAGTAAAAACGATTATATTAATTATAAATAGTAAAATAATCTCTAAAACGGCTAATATACTCCCTATTAACTATTAAATTTAAAATAATTTACTCCGTATCGATAGCGAGTCTTATTTATATTATATTTATTTAATATTTCCGTATTATACCCTACTACCTTAAATAAATACTTCTAAACTCTTTATTAAATTATTAAAATAATCTATTTAATACTCTTTTTATTTAGGGTATTTATAATAAATATTAAAATAAATATTTAAAACGTCCCTTTATTTATTTCTCTTTTATTAATATAGTTATTTATTTTAATAAATTACTTATTAAATAAACGTCTAGCCTAGTAAATATATTACTAGTTATATCTTTTATACTTCCGCTATAGAAAAAGAATACTAGAATACTAGTCTTTTAATACTACTTTTATTATTCGCTTAATATTACTACTTTTAATATTTATTATTAATTATTATTTTAATTATTATTTTAAAAGAAGTTTAGTTAAGCCCTATTATAATTAATTTTACTTTCTACTATTTATAAAAATTCCTATTATTAAATAAATATATCCTAAAATAGGTAAAAGTTACTTTTAATATTAGACGAGTAATTATTTAAATAATTAAATAATTTCTTTATTCTTTTATTAAAATACTCTTTTAATATTTATTAAAGAGGGCCTAGAAAGCGAAGTAATTTAACGATAACTTTTTAAAATATATTAAGTTTAAATAACCTATTATATAACTACTCTAGATTATAGATAAGATATCCGTAATATCGTTTATCAATATTTTCCGAAGGGATATTAAAGAGCTACGTTAATATTTATAAAAAAAGTAATCTTTAGAGAACGAATTTAAAAATAAAGAAATTATAACTCCTCCCGAGCCCGAGTAATTTATTATAAATTCCGAATAAGTAATATAATTTATAGAATCGCTAGAAATTTAGGTCTTTATTATTAAACTAATAACTAGGATAAAGAAAGACCCGATAGGACCTTAAAACTTATTAAGAGTAAATAATTTAATTAATTAAAATAGTACTAGTTCTAGAGTAAACGCCTAGAATAAACTAAAACTCGAAGAGATTAAATTCTTCGACTTTAAAGGCGATAGAAAGGATAACTTATTTATTTTAAAAAAGTATATTATATATAAAAACGTTTTCGATTTTAAGAATCGCGTTAACGATATAATTAAATAATATAACGAAGAGGAAATATAAAAGTTTTTATTTTTATATCTTAAAGGAGTAGCCTTTAAATAGTTTTTAAATAAATTAAATATTAAATATTAAAGCGCTAATACGTACCTTCGTTAACTCTAAATAAATAAGTTATTTTATTAAACGATTTAAAATAAAGACGCTAGAAATTATACGTAAACTTCGTTTTAATAAATATAGATTCGTTTAGGTACGTATTAATAAAACGCCTAAATAATATATAAATAAAATATTTAATTTAATTAGGGCCGCCGATATTCCTAATATATATTAATAAATATTTATAATCTACGACTATATTAACTCTGATTTTAAATCTTTTATTAATCCGCCTAAACTTAGTATTTTATTAAATAAATTCCTTAATTTACTTAATACTAAGGAAGAAGTCTAACTAGGAATAATATAAAATAATAAAATAACTAGGCCTCTACCGCCTCCTAAGTTAAAGAGTTTATAATAAAATTAATAGAATTATTAATAACCTAACCGGTTTCGGTTATAATAGAACTAGTTATTTTAAACTACTTTTTATTAATTTACTAATCTAATTTATTAGAATATATTAAGTATTTTTTAAATATAATAGTAGCCTCGTTAAATTTAACCGTTACCTATTTAACTATAAATTACTAGTAATAATATTAAGAATATATTTTTCTCTCCTAGAAATAAGAATTATCCTAACTTTTAACCGCGCTAAGAAAACCGCGGGCCTATAACCGGTAGTTATTAATAAGAATATAGTATCAACGAAATAAGATACGTAAGAATTACAGTGTTAACGAAATAAAATAGTAGTTAAGATTTAGTCTTAGTATATTATATATCCCTTCTTCTATCTAGCGATACGAATAAACTATTATCTTATATTAAGGTACTAGCTTTTATATTAAGGTATTAGTAATTATAATAGTTATTTTTATAAATAAAAGTCTTACGTTCTTAAAGCCTCGAAGTAAAAGTATAAATAAAAATAAATATTATAATTATTAATATAGTTTATTTTTTATTACCTCGACTTAGAATTATTATAAATATATTATATTAATAGGAAGATAACGATATTTTTATTTAAAATCGTCGAGACGGAGATTAACCGTTAGGTTATAAATATTAGATAGAGGAGTATTTATAGTCTTTAATATATTTATCGTAATACCTAGTTAAGGTTCTTATTTATCGGTAACTAAAACGTCGGTAATAAAGCGTTCGTTATAACCGATAGTAGTCGTAGTAGTTTACGCGGCCTTATTATCGGTAATAGCTTCGATAACGGCGCGATCATTATAATCTAAAATAGTCTACGCGGTTATACCGAATTAATTATATAATTTATCGTTCTCTTTAATAAGTTTACCGTTTAATATAATATCGGTAGTTATCTATTATTTAAACTTCTTTCGATTACGTACTCGTTTTAAAGCCGGATATCTCTTAATTAATAAATTTATATTTACGTTAATATTAATTAAAAGATTATTAACGAAGTCTTTAATATCGTTAATATTTTTAACTCTTTAAATTAGTTTTACCTACTTATTTCTAATTAATTACTTTTTAGGTATTTCGATTTCTACGGAATCGAAAAAACCTTATAATAAATAATCGACTTTATATTAATTTAAAAGACGGGTATAATATTAAATAAAAATAATATAAAAGACTTCTAGGATTAATAAAACACGGATTATCTTATTATTAATTTTAATAATAAGGCCTTTTAAGAAATCCACGTAGTTATATAAAATAGTATTATTATTTTCTAGGAGGTTATTTCTAGCTACTAACGCGTTTATACGGGTTTCGGATTTAGCGAATACCTTTTTAATAATCTCGATTAAGGATTCCGTTTTAATATTATCGTTTAAATTCTTTAATAATATAAAAATATCCTTAATCTCCCCTTCTATTTTTAACGGCTTAGTTTATTTATTAGATTTTATTTTCTTCGAGCGCTTTATTCTTAAACCGGTTATATTCGCTCCCGTAGTCTTAAGTAAAAAAATTTATTTTATTTTATCTTTTTCGTTTATAGTAGAGCTAGTACGTTTATAAATTTATAATAATATAGAATTATCCTTCGCTAAAGGCGGCGCGGTCGTTAATATAGCTAGTTTAGATTTACTAGTTATTATAAAAATATCCGCTATTATTTATATTAAAGGGGCTTTTTTCGTATTTAAATTAATTAATATTTTATCCCGCTTAAGTTTTTTAGTTACGCGCTTTACTCTTTTTTTCTTAAAACTTTTAAATATAATAAAAGAAAAAGTAACTCGTTAAGAAGTCTCGGTTATAAGAAAAAACGAAGTTTAAAACGTAATTTAAAGTATAGTTAAGAAATCTTTATTACCGATTTTAATTTATTATTCCGTAATTATAAATATCGTATTTTTCTTATTTACCCGCTTCTTCGCGGGCGTAGATAAAGTAGTTATAACCTTTTACTTTAAAGAATTTACGATTTTAACTTCGGCGGCGACTTTTATTTTAAATATCTCTTTAATTTTATCTAACTTTTCTAGTTATATAATTAGGTCGTCGGATATTTATATAGTTTTAATACGCTTTTTTTAACGTTCCTACGCCTCGATATTAAATAACTCTATATTAATTAATTAAGAATCGTTATTATTAATTATAAGGGAGATTATTTTTAAAGTCGATTTCTTCGGTAAAAATAATTTCGTTATCGATTCCTTTAAAGATTTCTTCGAAACCGAAAGCTTTTTCTTTAATTCGGACTCGCTTTTATTATTTTTATTATCTTTATTAAAACTTCCTAAATATTAATTTCTCCTATATTAAGAGTTTCTTTAAAACCGTAATCTTCGTTACCTTCGGGCCTTTTTTATATAGTTTTTTCGACGGTATTAAAAACTCTTTTACTCTCGTTATCTCGTCCGCCGAGAGATAATTATATCTTTCTACGAAAATATATCGATTATATTTCCCCCCTTTTATTAAAATTAATTAATTTAATTTTTATAATAAATTCCCTTTATCCCTATATAATTACGCGTAATTAAAAATAATCGTATATTTTATACTATCGTCTTTTATTAATTATATTATAACTAGCTATTTATTATTTATTTATTTAAATTATAAGTTACTTCTCGAGTTAAATACTTTTAACTAGTTCTTAAATCGCGTATTTAAGGAAATCTTATCGTATTAAATAACTAGCCCGGCCTATAATAAAGAAAGATTTCTACCCGTTAATAACTAGGTATCTTTATCTTCCGTTACGTTATATATAGGTTTATTATACGGTAAATCCTTAACCTCTTCGCTATCGACTCGACCGTCGACTTCGGTTTTAATAATTTATTCGTCGTCGACCTTATCGCTCTATTTAAAAGTAGAAGCGCCGGACTTCTTATTATTATTCTTATTCGTTATTTTAATTATTTTAATTTTAATTACCTTCGTTACTTTCTTTACCTTTATTTTATTACTCTTTAAAATTATTTTAATTAATATCTTTAAAGCCTTTCCCGAACGTAATTTAATTATATTATAATTAAAGATTTATTAAAACGAAGATATTATATTATACCCGATCGGGGCGAGCGATATAAATAAATTAATAATATTTAAATTAAGAGAGGAAAGATATATTAATATTATTTAGCGCTTAAGATACTATAGTTAAATATTATAATAACGGTAATATTTATTAATTCGAGCGAGGAAAACGATTTATTAATATTTAAATTAACTAGAAATACTATACTAACGTAGCGGGGTAATTAAGAAATTTATTATTATTAAATAATAAAGTTATCGTTACGTAAAGAAGCGAAAATAAAACCAAAATTAATAAATAAATAAAGTAATACCGTCTCTTAAACTATTTATATAGTTTATAATAACTTTTTATTATAATCGTTAATTACGCTTTCTACGTTTTTAAGATTTTATTTATTATACTACGTATTCTAATAAGGCCCCTAGCCCTTCTATTTAATTAAATACTATATTATTAATCTCTTCTTTTATCTTAGAAGCTTTTTTATCCTTTTATCTAAAATATATTTTATTTTAAAATAATTATTTATATCTTTATTATTATTATCGAGAATAATAACCTACCCGACCTTTTAAGGACGGTTATATAAATCCTCTCCTAACGGAGTAGGTTTTAAAACGGCGATTAAAATAACGGGGTAGACGTTTATTATCGGCGGTAACTTTAATTTATAAATTAAACTATTAATTCGCTTTAGAATTTTAAACGGGCTAGTTTTTTAATTTAAAAACTTATAATTCTTTAAACCCGGGATCTTATAATTTTTATATAGTTTTAAAAAAACTATATCCTCTTTTTATATTATTAAGAGTATATATTTATTATTATACCGAAATTTAATATTAATCGCCGCGAATAAAATCGCGTTAACGGCTTCCTTTTAGTTAATTATTTTAATATTAATAAAATTTATCCTTCCTACTATATCTTAAACTAAAATTCTATTATTAAGTTTTATACCGTAGATAATCTCGTTTAATAAAAGCGTCGTCGTTAAACTTAAAGAATTATTTATAATAAATTATAAAATAGTTATAAATTTATTTTATAAATTATTAAGGTAATATATTAAATAAAATCGTAGTATTATTTTTATAGTTTAATTTATTCGTTCCGACTAGCCGTTAAATTAAAAGTAGTAGATAATAGAGACTATTAATTTAGTTTTTAATATTTTAAAAATTACTTTTTATAAACTTAAAAGAAATTTAAAGTCTTTATTAAAAATAATTATTTTTAGAATTCCCTAATCGGTAAAGACGAGAAGTAGCGCGTTTATTTATTCTTCGGCGCTAAACGTATCTTTCTTTAAGGCCGTAGTAACTATTTTCGAGAACTTATAAATAATTATTATTAAATAATTATATCCGTTTATAAATATAGGGAGCGTTATAACGAAATCGATAATAACGTAATAATAGATTTTTAACTTTATTAGGATTAGGTTTAAAATACTATATAGTATATATCTTTTTATTTAATTAAGTTAATATTAAAGATAATATAAAATATAGTATTTGAATCTTCGAGTCAAATATCGTATATAATAACTATCGGCGATATTCTCGTACGTTCTATAAAATCCTATATAATTTCGCTTATTATATACGAGTTCGAAAATATTCTATTTTATTAATTTTAGGATATATAGGCGTTCCTTATTAATATAATCGTTTTTATATTATATTAATAAGTCTCTAAAAAGGAAAGAAATATTAATATTAATTACGTCGATATTATTTATAAACCTTAGGGCTTCCTTTTTAAATTTATCCTTCTTATTTATAAAGAAAGTTATTACCCTTAATTATTTCTTATTTTTAAAATACGCTTTTTATAATTTAAAGTGGTATTTAAAAGATATTTTAATTAGGGTAAAATAAAAAACGAAGATATCGTCTAGAATACCGGGACTTTTAATATTAAAATATTTTTTCTTACCGAGAAGGCGAGATAAAGTATTTAATACGATATTTTACTTTTTAAAATACTAACGAATATCGAGATCGTATTATAATATATATTAAGAAGTTTATATTAACCGTAGGTTTATCCTATTAAAAGAGGACGATAATAATATTATTTATCGGGTAATATTAATAGTTACCGAGTAGTTAATAAAGATAATAATTTTCTTTATCGGGATTTATACGAGTAAATACGGGATCTTTTTTAGTATCTAAATCAAGCCTATTATTTCTAATTCTATAAATTAGTAGCGCGACTCCGTAGGATTAAATAGTTTGGATAAGAATAGAATTAATTATATATTGATATAGGGGAAATTATTACCCTAAGGATCTCCCTTAATATAGTATACTATAGTATTAATTCCGTACGACTTTAATATATCTATATTAATATATAACTAATAAATTAGATCCCGATAATATAAATAGGTTTTAGAGGTTATTACTTTCTAGAGTAATTTAAAAAAAGTTAATTCCTTTTTTATAAATAGGAAATAAGTTTTTCTAGAATAAATCTTTCGTATATTCCCGCCTTAAGACGGCGAGCCCTTTAAAAATTAGGTTTTTCGGCGTTAAAATAACTTAATAATCTAAGCGAAGTATTTAATATTACTTCGTAATTAATTTATTATTCCGATATATATTTTTAAAGCCTATAACGTATCTAGGAAACAAAGTTTCTTAATTATTATAATTCTTTCCTTAATAGTAGTTAAACTTAATCTATTTATTTTCTAACCTAAAAGTATAACCGAGGGGTAAATTAAAAAGGATTTCTTAAATTTAAATAAAATCTTAAGGCCTGCGAATAAAGCGAAAATAATTATAAGATATTCGATATACTCGGAATAGGACCGTAAGAAAATTACGATATTATCGATATAATATCTCGCGAATACTTTATACGGGCGAAGAAAAGTATTTATTTTATATTAAATATACGGAACTAAACCTTTCTATCTTATTACTACGATATTATAATACTCCGAACTACGGTAAGAAACTATTATAAATTTATAATAATTATCTCTCTTAACTAAGAATAAATAGAATTATTTATTATAATTAATAATACTTATATAAATATACCTTTATATTAACGAAATAATATCGCTTTAAAGCGGAAGAGGGTAGTTATTAAAGATAATAATTTTATTTAGATTACGAATATCGACTACGACTTTACCCTTCTATATCGGCGTTCTTTTAGGGCCTTTATATACCGTCCGTTATATAACGAAAATAAAGAAAGCGAATAAAGAAGGCTCGGTAAACTATAATATTTTCCCTTATTAATATATTTTATCGAATTTCTCGTCTATTAAAACTCTTATATCGGGGTTTAATAAATAAACCTTATAATTAAATTTCGTATTAGACGATTACTAGTTTATAATAAACGGAATCGATAATTACTCGGATTCGAGTAGGTCGATTATATCTCCTATATTTTCCTAAATACGAGGGTATTACTTTATAATCTCTTTAATCGCGGTAATATCGGAGTTATTACCGTAGATCGTAATTTTATTCGGTAACTTTATTTCTATAAAAGGATCGACCTTAAGTCTTAAGATTAACCTCGGATTATAAAGGTTAATAAAATATAATACGATTACGTTATCCTTATAAGTTTTCGCCGTAAAGAAATAATTATTTAAATCGATAAAGTATACTTCTTCTACCTTATATTTTATAATTAATTTTATTTATTAACGGCGAGGAATAATAAAAGGCGTATTCCCCTCGTTACGAACGTTAATAAAATTAATTATTAAGTTTATAAAATAAATATAGACTCCTTTTATCTATAATTCGAATAAAAAGTCTCGGTCCGGTAATTTTAATTTCCCTTTTAACGAGATTACTACCGTTAATATAATTCGTATTAGAATTATTTAGCGGTGCTCTAACTATATAATATATCGGATTTTTATATTATCCCTAGTTATAAATTAAATAAGGATTATAATATCTTCGTAATTACCTAAAATTATTTAATTATTAGGGAGGTCGATAACGGCCTTCTCTTAACCTAGAATATTTATACCGATAAATATATTAACTTTAAAGTTATTAATAATATAGAAGTCTCTAGTAATTTTAATTATTATTTTTATATTATCCTTCGTTTTTCCGTTTATATAGAATATAATTAAAGTCTATTTTATAATTAAATAACGGTTCGAGCCGATATCTCTTAAGGTAATAACTTTATTATAGGTCTATAATTAAAGGCCGGGGATTCGTTATATAATAAATACTTTATCGATTATACTTATCGGATACCTAGTATTAAAATATCCTAATTCTCGAATAATATTTAGGGTAAGGCCTATTTAGCCGGTAAAATAGTATTATATATAGAATATTATCCCGTTAATTAATAAAGGCGGAGTAATAAATTCGATTATTAATCTACCCTTCTATCGAGGGGAAGATTTAAGAATTATCGACTTCGGTATTATTATAATCTCTAGGATTAAGATCTTCGGAGTAATATTTAACTCGGTATTCTTAGATTTTATAGAGGTAGGATTAATTACCTTCTAAATATTAATCGAGCGTATATATTTCCTTTCTTTTAAGTATATATATAATAGATTATTCGACGGGAAATTAAACTTATAGTTTTTATAAATAGAACGTTAACCTATTTTCCCCGTAGAAATATAATACGTAATTAAAACGAATTTAATATTAACCTCTTTATTAATACTTTATTCTTCGTTTATAACACTCTCTTTAATATTATAATAACTTTTATCGGCGTTTATATAATAATTATAATAATTTATCGGCGGAGCTTCGGGAGAGCCGAAATAGTTATCGGTAAATTTAAAGAAAATACTATAATCCGTATTCTCGTTATTAAGATTATTATATAACTTATTAAAGTAAATAAGCTATATTTATATTTAATTACTAAAAGTATTATACGGTCTCGGCGGGTAGTATAGGTATATCCTATAGTTTTTATAACTCTAGTTATTATAACTCTAGTTCCCGTAACCCCGATTCCTAGCGAATAAATTTTAATTAAATTAAACGTTTCCGGCGGTAATTATAAATAATTATTTTAGTAGTAATAAAGTATTTTTTAGAGATTTTTACGGGGGAGGCTTTTAAGTTTATTACGATTATTATTACTATTATATTTAAGGTATAGTCTACCGATTTTAAAAATAAACCGGTTAATCGTAAATATTAATATAAGAGAAAGAAGGCCTAGTTATCTACTAGTATAAAAAAGAACGAGAATTATAAAGATTCGGTTTTATAATAAACGGTCTCTACCCTTAAAAGCCTTAAAACTAAGAACCTTAAGATATTTAAAAACCTTAAGATTAAAAAGGTCGATACTACTATTAAGGTTAATAAGATATTGAATTATAGTACCTACTTTATCGTTATAACGATTATTTATTTTTAAATGATTATTTATCCTCTCTTGTATACTACGAAATAGGGAAGGGAAGGGAAGGGAATAACCCTCGCTCCCTTCTCTTCTAGTAGAGAAGGGAGCGGAAGGGAAAGAGTAGAGACTACTAAGGAAAAAAAAGAATTACTTATTATTCCCTTCCTCCCTTCCCGGGTAGAGTTAATAATATAAATAAACCTAAATATCTACCTAGTATATTTACTAGTTATATTAATCTTTATTTATATCGCGATTAATAGTAAATATTAATATACTTTAAGTCTCTAAAATACGTTTTAAATTAATAGAAAGAGGGTTTATTTTAATACTATCGTAGTAAAACGAGCGCTTTATAAGGAAGAATATATACTTATAAATTTAATTAATACTAGTCAATATACGTTAAATTTTTCGAATAAAAGTATATTATTTAATTAAAGTAGATTATAGAATTTAATATAAAACTTATTATACGCTAGCTACGCAGTATTTATATATAAAAATCGTTAAAGTTATTTATATTTAATAACGTTATTACCCGTTAAATTTATTACTAGCGCCGCGTTAATAACGGTTTTTTAAAACGCCTCCGCTTTTCCTTTATTTCTAGACTTAACGAATTATTTATCTTATAAATAACTTCGTTAAATCGTTCAACTCCTTTATTATTTAATTATTTAATTATCGGTTCTTATATTATCGTATTTGATTCGGTAGTAAACCCTATTTATTTATTATTAAATTATATAACTCCTATTATTAATAACTCTTAAATAAGATTTCAGATCGACGTCCTAATTTAAATAATATAAAGATTAATATAAATAACTAGGCTAGTATCTACGGTCTTTCTTTATAGTAAAACTCTTTATAATAACGATTAATATATTATAAAGAAGAATAATCTAAAGTTTAAATAAATAATAAACTATAGTTAAAGAAGAAGAAACACGAGACTAATTAATATCTAGATACGACTTCGGCTTAATATTAAACTATAAGTCGTCGGAAATATTAATTTTATATACTTAATATAAATGGCTAATATTAATAATTAATAGAATAAATCCTCTCGGAAATTCTATATTATAAAGAGGCTAGAGAGGGTGTATACTAGGTTTATAACCGAAGAGAAAAGTCGAAGAATAACTTTCGAAGAACCCTAATATAATAAAATTAAGAAAATACCTTTCGTTATTATTAAAGGTAGACGCCGCTATTAAATACGTAAAAATTATAAATATAAAAGTAGTTTAGCGAGCCTAAAAGAAAGTAAAAGATTAATAAAAATAAGATATTCTTTTAGAATAGGAATAATAAAGACTATTAAAGTAAATTAAAATCTAAACGATTAATAAAAAGTTTATATTAATCTTTATACTAATATATCCTATTTAAAGCGGATACCGTTAATATATAATAAGATTATTATAAGTAAATATAAGTAGGTTATTACCTAAGTAAACGGGGTTTCGTTAATTAAAGAAATAATAGTTAATAATAATAAGGATATAAATTAGGTCGATAAATAATTGTTAAAGAATATCGATAACTCCCTAGACGTTAGTAATTATATTTTTAAAATATATTAATAATTAAATTAGGACGAAATCTATAGTATTTAAAGCGAAAGTAAAAAATAAACCGAGGTTTATAATATTTAGGCCTTATTTAATCTATAAGTAAAATCTAAGAATTAATCGGCCTATAATATTATTAGAGGATATTAGATTATAATATTTAAATTACTCCGCGCTAAAATCGATTATTATAATAAATACCGTCTTCGCGTATATATATATAAAGGGTATTCGTATTATAAAAGATATAATCTTAAGGTATATTATTTATACTAATTTTTATCTAGTTATATATTAATTATAAATTAATATAAACGAAAAGATTTATTAAAGAGGGACCTATAAGTTTATTATATTTTTACTCTTATCGAATATACTATCTAAAAGAATATAGCCGTTTAATTTAATACGAATCTAAAAAGGTATAAATAATATAACTTTAATAAATAAAATCGGCGTTATAGAATAAATATAGGTTTTATATTTACTTAAGTTAATAACGGGTAGGTTATAATATTAGGACTATATTATCTTTACCCCGATAATTATAAATATAAAAAGTATAATTAAAGACCGAATAAAAATACGAAAGAGGCGCGGAAAATATTTAGGATAATATTAAGACCGGAGTATACTTAGGTTATAAAAAAAACGAAGGATATTATTCGTTCTAAAGATTAGGAGAAGATTTCGAAAGAGATAATATAAATTATCGAATTAAAAGTATTTTTAAGACCCTCTTTAAATTAAAAGAAGGTTATATTATCGAATAAAGTTCTAGATATAAACGTAAAGAGTATATTTAGTTATATACCTAAGTATTTAATATAACTAGTTTATAAAATTTCTAGTTATAATTATACTAATCTTTATACTAGCCTTATTCGATTTATATTATATATCTTTATTCTTTATATCTTCTTTAACTTCTTTTATACTTTAAAACTTTACTCGTTTTTCTATAACCCTTTAAAGATTTTAAAATAAAACTAGGTTTTTTATATAATTTTAATAGAATTTATTTATTTTCCTACCTATCCTTTAACTCTTTAAACCTATTAATTACCTCCGGTTTAAAGAATAATCTTATATTCGATTTCTTCCTCTTTATTAAATAACTAGACGTAGAGTCTTAAGTAGAATATATATATTTCGAATTACTCCCGTTTATTTGGTACCCGGAAACTTTAGTTTTTAAATTACTTTCCTGAGCCTTTTTACTATTAATACGGTTTTTATATATATTTATATTATTTTATAAACTTTTATTTAAGGGCTAGATTCTTTAACTTTTCTTTAATTATAAATTAAATTAATAATTAAGGCTAAAGATTCTTTATTTCCCTCGTCTTTATTATTAAATCCTAAGACGGTAGTTTCGTCTACGAGATTATTATACCCGCCTTCGTCTTCGTTATTTATAAAGTCGTCGTTACTCTTTATTATAGCCTTATCCCGTCTTTATACCTCTACTTCGTACTCTTTAAGAGTTATTATTTCTTTATAATCTAAATCCTATTAAGATATTATTACTTCGTTTTCTTTAAATTAAAAACGATTAAGGACTATAAAAGTTAAGAACGTCTCGGGACTATAGGATTTTTAGGCTATATATAATTAGGTAGCGATATTAAATACTCGCTCGTATTTAATACCTATATAAGGTACGGCTAGGATATTACGGGCCGTATAAAATAAATAATTAAATATTAATAAAAGGTCCTTTTATTTATTAAGTATAAATTTACCGTCGTCGTTATTAAACGTTATATATAATTAATAGGTATATTTATCGATATAAAGATTAATATAAATAAAAGATTTACTCGCTTCCCGGTACTTTCGAAATTCTTTACTCCGACTTTTCGGGTTTAATAACGCCTTATTTTTACCCTTAATTAAATATTTAAGACTATTTACCTCGATATCTCTTTTAATATAAATTTTCTTTTATTAGGTAATCTACGGGCGCCGGTCGAATTACTCTTTGAATTATTTTTAATAGAAATTCTTTTACTTTTATTTAATCTCTTTATTCTATCCCTAATCTTTAAATATAGTCGTTTTTCGAATTAATTCTAAAAGAGTTATTATATTATATAACCCGCCTAAGATTAACTAGATCTAAAAATAATATTAGTTAAATTTATCCTACGCTTTTTTTAGACTCTTTAATATAAACTTCTTCTAAAACGTAATTTTCTTTATAAACTTTTCTTCTTTACTTTTAAAATAATTAAATAACGCGTTATAAACTAAAAAAGTTATATAAATAATCGGCGTATATAATATACTTATCGTTTATATATATTAATAGAACGGTTTATAAAGTTCGATAAGGTATTTTACTTAAATTTATTTATCCTCGTTTAATTATAGTTATTTCGTTTATTTATAAAAAAATTCCTCTAACGCCGGCCTTAACTTTAAGGCGCGGATTAATATATAATAAATTAAGTCCTATCTAGTCGCTACGTCCTAGAAGAGTTTTAACGTCGTAAATTTATTTCGATATTTCTTATTATATATCCCTTATACCTAATTCGGCCCGGTTAATTAATATTTCTCGTTATTTAACCGTTTTTAGATATCTTAAAAGTACTCGCGCCGTTAACCGCTTTTATTAAAATAGGTAGAGGCTTTATAAATTTATATCCTCTAATATTAATAAAGAAATAGATATCGATATAATAATTAATATATTATTTAAAATACGGAAGTACTTTTATTAAAGTGAATAAGATTTTAGGTTCTTTCCTTATTTTAAAAAGCTCTTATTTATTTATTTAATCGTCTTAATCCTTCTAAAAGTCTTTATTTATTAATAAGATTTTAATTATTTTAAGAAGTTCCTTTAAACCTAGCTAAATAATATATAAAAGATATAAAATACGGTGAATTCCGGTATTCGTAAAAGTATTTTAATTATTATAGAAATCGCGGATCTTATCTTTTAATTTCTTTTTTATAGTTAAAAACTAGGCCTTTTCCTCCGGTAATATAATTTTAAGGGTTTAGTATATATTATTATTATTAGAGGCGTTATTTATAATAATTAATATTATCCGATCCTTTAATTTATAACGATAAATAATAATATTTAGGTACGAGGTTAGGTTAATATTACTATACTTTCCCTTTATATATTTAAAAGCTAGGAGTACCTCGTAGTATTACTATCGTTAGTCGATAAAGTATATATTTATAATTATATAACTCTATCGGTTTTTAGAAGACTATAAGTCTAGTATTATAATAACTTTTATACCGTTGTTAAGTAAATTCCGAAGGAGTTAATCTTAAATATTATTATATTTCTTTATAATATAATTTTTAACTATAAATATAAAAGGGAGAGTAATTAACGAATTCGCGTATTTAAACACTTATTATATATCGATATTATTAATAAATTATAAGGAGAGTTTAAACCCGATAACTATTTATATAAATAATTTAGAGAAGTCTTTAAATATTATTTCTCGGCCGTTAAATCATAATATATTAATCTTTCTTTTACTTCTCTATAGTTAGGATTATAAGTATTTATACTAATCTTTATACCTATATATTAAATAAATTAGAATATACCTAGTCTCTAAAGGATAATATAGTCTAGATCGGTTTTATACCTAAGTATAAAACTTTCCTCTTATATTAATTTAATATAAAATATATTTTTATATTATTCTAAGCGTTAATCCTCGTGACTATTCGGTTATATCTTTTATAGATATTTCTCGGCTCCTTTATACCTATTATAGTATCGTTATAAAAGAACTCTTATTCTAGAGCCGGTTTAGGCGACGTCTAAAAGAAATTAAATATATAATCTTTATATTTCTAGTTCTCTTATTTAATTTTTTAGGTACGATATTACTCCTATTTATAAAATTATTCGAGAAAGACGGTAGTTATTTCTATTATATATATATAATAATATCTATCGGAACCTTTAGTCGTTAAGCTCCTTATAAAAGAAATATCTCGGGTAATTAAATTAAAAATAAAAGAATATTAACTATTAAATTCAGAATTATTAATAGCGAAGCTACTACTTTAAAATATTTTAAATATATATTTTAGAAACTAGTAAAGAAGGTAGGAAAATAAAAGAAATTATTAACTCTTTTATAAAGATATAGTCTATAAAGATATACTATATATAATAGTTATAACTTAATTATATTAATACCGGATAGGAAGATTATAAAGATATATTTATATTTATTTTATATATTTTAGGTTAGTATCCCGTTAAAAAGTAACTTTAAATATATAGTAAATTAATATTCTAACCCTTCTTTAGAAATTCTTTTTAAGATTTAATTAAATCTTTATTAATTTAGGTTAATAGTTATATCTTTAGCCGTTAATAAAAGTGTAGCCGATATTAACCTTAAATTACTCGATAGTTTTAATAATAACGCGAGAGTAAATTAAAGCCCTCGATTATTAAAAACGCGACGGAACTTAAAGGTAACGAGGAAAGTATTTAATATATAAAAAGTATATATAAGAAAACCTCGGGTAAAGAAAATCGCGGTACGAGGTAGAAAATTAAAGAGCGATAATTAATAGGACCTTTATAATTAAAATATTATTTAATTTAACTCTCTAGTTATTATTCTATAAGAAATTAGGCTTTTTTAGAAAATTATTAATCTTTTAATCTTAAAGCTACTCTTTACGTGTTTTATACGCGAAATTATATATACCTTTTATAAACGTTATTTTCGTATATAGTTTATAGGTCTAAACACGTTATAAAAGACCTTAAAGACGATATTAATTAAGAAACTTATAAGTAAATAACCTAATATTATCTCTATAAATATATAGTATTAATTTTAATTATAATAATTAATCTTTACGCGATTTATAATAAGTGGATTATTATAACTCCGAAGGATATATAATTTATACAACGATTAAAGATTATATATATTAGGTAAGAATATATTATAATTAATATCCGAAGGTCGACGCTTTATTATATTTATCTTAATCTTTATACCGATTAAACTAGTACTGTTACTTTTACTACGAAATTTAGATTTAATTATAAACTTTTAAACTTTCGATTCTATTTTAGAATAATCTATTAATCGTTTATAACTACTACGATTAATATTATAGTTTATTAATACGAGATAAGATAAGAGATTATTTTAATATAAAAGTCGTTATCGAAGGAGTATAACTTTTTATTATAGGACTAAAGTGAATAATAACTAGGGATCCCGCTTTTAGCGCTATAAATCCGATTATTCTATTTATTTATAACCTCGCTTTCCCCTATACCGAAGTTATATTAACTATATTATTAAAAAAATATTTATCTTAATTTAAAATACCGTATAGTATATTTATATATATAAGGCCGGTATATTTAGTTATTAATAAACTAATTAGTTATAATTTTCTCTATATTTATCCGTACTTTAGTCTTTATAAATAAGGTGAAATTAAATAAAAATAAATTATAAATTAATAAGATATTAAGCTATTATAATCGTATAATCGTTAATATTTAAAATACTAAGTAAGTATATTAGGACAAAGATTAGGATAATTAATATTAATTTAATTTATAGAAAATAGCTCTTTAGCCCCTAAATTATAAAGTAATTAATCTACTATATAGAGGGGTAAGATTACTAGGATATAAATTAAAATAAATAATATTAATAAAGTCTATAATAGTCGCCTAAATATTAGGGCTTTAGAATAGAAAATATATAAAATAACCCTAGCCTTCCAGTAAATCTTACGGTATAAATATTAAAATAAATAGTTCTAATAAAATATATAAACCGTAGTTATTCGGTCCTATATAAGAATAAATCGACTTCGACGATATTATTAATACGAATTAATTAAATACGTCAGATTAATTCTTTTAGCTTATCTACCCTAAATTAAAGAATATAATTTAATCGATATTTATTTAATTATATAAACTACCTATATTTAAGAATAAAATAGAAGATAATAAATATAACTCGGGTAAAAACGTTAAGATTAAAGATAACGATAGTACTAGCGATAATAACGAGGCGACCGTCGATAATAATAACGATATAATAAAGTTAGAAGGCTATATAAATTATATAAATAATAATAATATATACGAATAAGTTAAAGATAATCCTAAATATTAACGGTTATACTAAAAATATTAATACGATAGTTACGAATACGTTATCGAAAGGTAGGATTATAAAATAAGGGATATATATCTTTATTATCCTTATCCGGCTAATTCCTCGAATAATACCTAGATTTAATTAGTAATACCCGAAGACTATTAAGAGAATAACGATTAAGATAAAAATTAAGATAATTCGGCTTTAAATAATTAAGATAAACCTAAATTCGATAGTATTAAATTTTATATAAATTATATAGAAGAGCGTATTTTATACTTTTATTTAAAAGAAGTTAATCCTATCTTCCGAGGGTATAAGAATTACTAGTAAAATAATTTAAATTACCTTATACTCGATTACTCCTATAATAACTAAAATATAAAAGATATAATAATAAAGGAGGATATTTAAGAACCTTCTAATTAAGATAAAGATCGGGATAAAACCCGTAGTAATAAATAACTAAAGTAGATCTCTTATATTAATAAGAATAATCTACCGAGACCTAGTACGGGCGAAATACCTCTCGATCGTTTAAAGGGTATTATTAAAGAAATATATATTACTCGTTAAATAATCTTTAAGAATTTAAAAATAAATTAAAAAATAGTAAAAAAGAAAGAGAAGGCGAGTAAAATATAAAAAACTAAAACTATAATTAAAGATAAAGGTTCGTTATCTTATTATATATCCTAACTTTATTATAATCTTTATATTAATCCGTTATTATAAAGACTCCTTCGAGACGCGGACGTCCTTTAAGAAAGATTAGAGTAAAGTAAAATAATAAATAATTTACCTTAATCTTAACTTTATCGTAATAATTATATTAATATTATATAATTTATTAAGGTTTTAAAGTATAGAACCCTATATATAAAAGCGCTAAAAGTATTTAAATTTATAAGTTTTTTCTTTATACTAAATATACTATAACTCTTATATTAATTTCTAGATATTAATACTAGCTACGCCTTTATTTTAGGGCTCTTTATTTATTAATTAAATCTCTACGGGAATATAGGCGGTTAAAATTTTATTTAAACTTTTATTTAAAGGCCGCGTTTAAGCCCTAAAAAGGAGGAGGGGAAGAATAAATTAAATTCTTATATTTACCCGACGACGTATAAAGCCCGGTAGTAAATTTTATATTATCTTTAACTACCTTTATCCTAATTAAAATATTAATCCCTATTAATAAAAGTACTCCGGGAAATTAAAAGATATTAGAAGACTTTCGATTTATTAATTCTAAAAGTACCCTTTTCGTATTTAGTCCGCGAAATCTATTATTAAGACCTTCTTAAAGATATATAATTTTAGAGTAATATATTTAACGCTTTATAAAAGGCTATAAAAGATTATTTAATATATATATTCTTTAATAAATTTATTCTTTATATTATCCCTAGATAAACTAAGATCTAATTTATTTAATAATTAATTTATATATTATATACGGTAAGCGTATTACTTTTTAGCCGAAGAATATTAAATTATTAAAAACTTTAATAAAAATATTAGGCGGGTAAATAAATATTAATAATTAAAGCGAGAAGGGGTTTCGCTAAAAGATAAAATCTTTATTAAGAATTAATATAAAGATTATTATAAAGCGTTAAGGTAGTAGATTCCGATAAGGATTAATTAATAAATAAATATTTACGATTTTATCGTAAAATAATCTAATTAATCGTTTAATAATAACACGAATAATTAGTTTATATATTAATATATTACGATACGAAAGTTTATAAAAAGATAAAGGTCTTTAACGAAAGTATATAACTTCGAAGAATAAACTAAAATAAATAATAACTAAGAATCCCGTTTTTAGCGCTATAAATCCGATTATTTTTATTATTTTTTACTTTACTTTTACCTATACCTAAACTATATTAACTACGGTATTAAAAAAACGTTAATTTTAATTCGAAATTATATTCAGTATATTATATATATAAAGATCGGTATAATTAACTACTAATAGCCTAGTTAATCGTTATTATCTTTATATTTATCCCTATATTTATCTCTCTAAATAAATTCGATTTAAATTAAATTTTACTACTATTTAATAACGTATTTAATTATCGGAGTTATAGTATTATAAACTTAGTTATTATTTAATATAATTATTAGGATAAAGATTAGGATAAATAATATTAATTCGATTAATAAAAAATACCTCTTATACTTCCTCTCGAAGTTAAATAAATAAAGTCGTTACTCTTAATATTATTATTAATAGTATTAATTATACGTATTTAATATAGTAAATACCTCCTCTTTAAGGCGATGGATTTATAGTATCGGATATATTTAAAATAAACGTAAAATTACCGGGATAAAGATTAAGATAAATTATATTAATCTAATTTATTAAATATAGTCGCTTATACTATAAACCTTTTATTCGGGACTAAGCCTTATAATAAATCCTTAATTATAAGTAAAGTTATTAATATAAATCTTAGAGTAAACTATATTTACGAAATATATAAAATATAGTAGACCGTACTTTAATTACTAGGAGTCGGAGGGATAAGATATAATATTTTTGATTTCGTTTATAAAAATCGCCTTTAAATACCTCCTAGAGGTTAATAAAATCGAGAACCCTTTAATTCGCTACTTATACTATATACTCTATTAATATCTTATAAAATAACGTAAAATAATAATTAATATAATTATAAAAACTAGCTTAATAATAATAGCGGTTTAGAATTAAATTAGTTTTATATAGAATATAAGTGTCGGGTTATTTATTATTTATACCTATACGATAACTCTAATCTAATTAACGCGTATTAATATTATAAATAGAATAAACTCTTTTATATTCTCGAAGATAAAGATAAAAAGAAAGGTTATACGAAGAGTAAAAAAATATTAATATTACTAAGGAATCTAAATAAAAAAGAAAAATCGGTACTATAAAAAGAACTAGACGAATCGAATTAAACTAGTTTTATAATACTAGAAGTAAATTAGGATAAAGATAAGGATAATCTTAATAATTAAACTAATTTAGGTTTAGGGTCGTATACGTTATATTTAAATCGGAATTTAATATATAACTATAAATATTCTAATATAGTATATAAAAATTATATAGATTAAGGATTCGAATATCTTTTCTAGGACTCGGAAATCGACTCGGATATAAACGAGGATCCGTTACCGCCGAATATAATATTAAATATTAATATAATATTTTTTAATACTCGTCGATAATTTAAGAGTAATATTAAGTTAGAATTTAACGCCTCGACTACTCGCTAGGTAGAAAGTTAATAGGTAGTAAAAAATAAAAAACCTATAAGGGAAAAGAACGCTAAGGATATAATTAAAGGTAAATATTTATTATTTTATTATATATTCTAGCTTTATCCTAATCTTTATATTAATTTATAAATCTAGATATAATCGTTAATAGACGCGACCGGCCCTAAAGGAATCTAGAGACCCCGCGAGGTAATAAATATATTACCTCCCTTCCGGCTTTATTATAATCTTTATATTAATTTTTAATTATTTATAAAGCCTTTAAAGTATAGAAATTTAAATTTAAAGATAAATTTAAAAGTAAACCTAAAGGTAAACCTAAAGATAAATCTAAATATATAAATATAACTAGAAATAATACGTATTTTCCCCTCTATAATTCTATATAAATAATATATTAATATATATAAATGGGGAAAGGAAAAGGCCTTTAGTTAGTTTAAATAATACTATAAAATAACGGGGAGGGCTCGAGTATTAATCCTCTATTAACTCAGTCTTTATTTAATAATAAAATTATTATAAGATTAATACCTAATAAATTTTTATATAAAGCCGCTTCTTATATCCTTAAGGCCAAGTGGAATAAAAGGGGAAGGATAAATTAAATTCTTATATCCGCTACCCGACGACGTATAAAGCCGGGTAGTAAATTTTATATTATTATTAACTACTTTTATCCTAATTAAAGTATTAATCTTTATTAACGAAAATACTCCGAGAAATTAAAAGATATTAGAAGACTTTTAATTTATTAATTCTAAAAGTACCCTTTTTATATCTAGTCCGTAAGATCTATTACTAAAACCTTTTTAAAGATATACGATTTTAGAGTAGTACGATTAACACTTTATAAGAGACTATAGAAGGCTATTTAATATATATATTCTCTAATAAATTTATTTCCTATATTATCTCTCGATAGACTATAATTTAAATTATTTAGTAACTAATTTATATACTATATACGGTAAACGTATTATTTTATAAGCGAAGGATATTAGACTTTTAAAGACTTTAACGAAAATATTAAGCGGGTAAATAAATATTAATAATTAGAACGAGAATAAGATTCGCTAAGGGATAGAATCTAAATAAAGATTTAATATAAAAATTAGTATAATTTTATACGCGGAGGATATCTATTAGAAATTAGTATATAAATAACTACGATTCGTCGTTCTAGGATATTATAATATATATTAATTATTTAGATCGAGGGTAGTATAGTAATTAATCTATTTAATCGCGCTATTAAATCTTAATATATTTTATTTATATTATCGTTACTATAATAGCCCTAAAGATACGCGTAGATATGGTTTATTAATAGGAATAATAATTAGTATAATTAATAATACGCTATTAGCGACTCTAAAGATATCGATTATTTATATCAATTATTATCCTAATTAATAAGGTATATATACACGTATATATAAACTATATAGGGCCAGCCCTATTAAAAAGGGAGGAAGGGAATAATAGGGAATCCCTTCCCTTCCTTAAATTAGGGAAGGGAATTTCCTCGGGCCTATTCTTTCTCTTCCCTACCTCTTCCTTTAGGGAAGGGAAGAGAAGGGAAAGTAATCCCTACCCTATTCCGTAACGTACTCTCTCGTATCGCGATTCTTTTCTCGCTCCTTAATTTCCTTTTAATAATCCTTATAACTTTCTTTATCCTTTTAAATTTATATCCTATATTATATCTCCTTCCTACTCTTAAATTATTTAATAAATTATTTAATCGAAGTATCGTTCGTTAAAGGAGGGATAATAACCTAAAAATTAATATCGAGGTAATTCTACGTTTATATAACCTATATATACTCTTCGGTAATACCGGCTTAAACGGCGTATTTAGTTACATTCTAGATATAAATAAATAAATTACTTCGTTCGGCCGTATCCTTCGATATATATAACTAGCGACTAAGTTCTTCTAAAACTATAGATATTATAATCTTAAAGTAATTTTATAGTCTAGTAATTTAGCGCTATAAATTATTCGGTAGTTATATTATTATATCTTTCTTATTTTAGGAAAGGATTTTAAGTTATTAATTTATAATAGTACCGCGGAAATAATTATTTAGATTCCTCCTTATTATATCTTTACTTTTTATTATAACGAAATTCTAAACTTTATTATAAAAAGTATAAACCTTTTTAAATATTAACTCCCTAGGGTTAAAGACGATATTACCGGCGCCCTATAACTCTAGGTAATCCGGATAAAAGAAATTTAATTCGCCGGTACGGAAATACTTAACTTATTATTATATTTATTAAGTGTACCCGTCTTTATTAACTAGCCTTTACGGTTTAATAGGTCCCGGAGGCCCTTTAAAAGTTTAACCCTAATTTTATAAAATAACTTTAATAACGTTTAATATAATAGATTATATAGTTTGAATTATAGTATTATATAGGTTTAAATCGATCTCTACCGGCGGAGGCGGTATTCGTAATTAACCTACGGTTTCTTATTCCTATTAAGATTAAGGATTAAATAAAATAAATTAATTTCCTTTAAAGTTATTAAAACCTCTTTAATTTTATCTTAAGGAGCTAGACTAGCCTCTATTATTATTAATTATATTCTCGGTCTAATTAAAAAGAATTCTTTATATAACGTCGTCCGTAGTAAAAATTAATTCTTATAAAAGGAATTAAGGTATTGATTTTCTCGGAGTTAGTTAAATTATAAATTTAACTAGACTAAAAGTTAAAGAAAAGGATATAACTAGAAGAGAATAAATAGGAGTAATTAAAATCCGGTCTTTAACCCTTCTTTAAAAACGAGGTAGTTAAAGATTTAGAATCTCCTCGTTTCTTTCTTTCTAATTATTAAAGTATACCGAATTAATATAATACTTAACGCCTTTAATAAAAGCCGTTAATATTTCTATAATTAAAAGAGGGTATATTTAAAAAATCGGAAACGTAAAAGGGTTTTCTTTTACGGAACTTTCTTTTTCTTAAATATTAATAAAGATAAAACGTCCTCTTTTTACGAATAACTCGTTATCTTTTAATATATTTAATAGAGGATCGTATTAATCGATAATAAAAAGAACTACTTCTTAAATTAATCTATTAATATTCTTATTATACTACTCGAAATATTTTTTTAAAAACGTAAATAATTAAAATACTAGAAAGATAGTAAGGTTTAATAAAAACGGTTTCTTTACCTCCGCGTAACTTATAGGTAGAGAAAATAGGATAAATTACGTATATTTATAAAGATCTTCTACCGGTATATAATTCGAAAGTTTATTTATATAATATTAAAAATTCAAACCTCGATTATATAAATTAGAAATAACGAAATAAGAAGTAAGAAGTAAAGGATTAAGAGGAAATTTTTAGGGTTCCTACTTTAGCGCGGGGAAAATCTATCGATTTCGTTATAGTTTTTAATAGGGTAAATACTACTTCTCCGCTTTCGGGTAAATATAGGTTTTAAATTACAAGAAAAGTAAACTCCGCTTTTAACTCCGTAATTCCGGCGCGATTTAACTTTCCTAATAATTAATTACGGTTAGACCGAGATATTTAAGAAAAGGTAAGAATTTTTTATATAGACGAAAATAATAGTATACGGTATAGACGGCGGCGACGTTTTAATCTAGTATAGATCGTTCCCTACGCCTACGGCCGAAATATAAAGTACTTTATATAACCGGGGTATAGATATTCCTTTAAATTTATAAAGCGCGTTTATAAATTAATTTATATAATTATAGAAGCCTAGTATAATAACTTAATTATTAGGATTTAAGGTAGGCGTAACTAGTGTAAAGAAATACTATTATTATACGTAAAAGTTAAGACGAAAACGAAGCGGCTCGCTTCGTTCGTCGTCGTAGAATACTAACGGTTAAAAGGTTAGTATTAATATTATAACTAGTAGTAGATACGAGGACGAATTATAGTTAATTTATAGTTTTATAAAATAATTCGACCTATATAAAAGAATAGTAGTACGGATAATAATTATATCTTTAAGATATTAATAGAGGATTTAATACTTTATAACTAGTACTTTAAGGGCTAGTAAC
>JAABUS010001279.1_pt1 | contig 56234 bp, 54 predicted proteins | sample 5560161 | NCBI WGS metagenome assembly JAABUS01 (sample SAMN10711885, study PRJNA513376) | rock metagenome | isolation source: Antarctica rocks | place: Antarctica: Victoria Land, Trio Nunatak nord | collected 2016-01-04
GATCTGCAAGCGCTGCCTCAATTGAAGCCATATTGAATTTGTAATTGATTTTTGAAGAAAGATGAAAGTAGTAAAGTGGGGTGTGCACGGGACCGGAACGTGCATCGGGCCGGGAATACTCCTACCTAATTTGTGTGCTTGTCTTTCTGATCTGATTTACTACATACAAGGTAGGAAGCTTAGCTACCCATAGTTGCAGACGCTTCACATCATGACTGCGTTTACCGACTCGGTCATCCGGCCCAACCGATCGGGTTCTCGATGATCTCGGTGTTTGCTCCCACATAAGCACATTGCGACGTTAAGTGTTGTATTGAAGGCAATCCTTCACTCTCACTTGCTTTTTTTTCCCAATTCCAAGCGCGCCGTTCGGTCGTTGTTGGTTTGGTAGAGTGAGCGAGCTTCGAGCTCGACACCGTGCGGTCATCCAGCTCCCAGATGTACCTAGAACTAAATACATAGCATGAACACTCAGCACCATTTGGGTCTGTGGCTATCTATTGCCGCCATCAAGTTCTACTACGATACATGACTGGTACTATGATTTCCTTGGTCCATAGTGCGATCTATGCAGAAACACCGATGATATACGGAACCAAATATGTGTGCCCAATGTGACCCCAAATGCTCCTCCTGGTGCAGGATTTATATAGAAAATACCTTGAGAGCTACATCTTTTGTCTACTCGACCTCTGCAGGGACTTTCTTGATCGGCGTCTGCTCCTGGTGAACTTGGGTGCTTTGATCCAAGCTCCTTTTTTTCTGACATTCACAAAACAGTTTCGTGAACGAAGTGTTGTGATGAATGATTTTCACTGCCAGATATTTGAGCCCCTTCCTTCATCTTTCGTCCTGACTCAAAACAACATCAGACGGAACCAGAACTTGACCACTGCAACTCCTTAGCTCGACGAGAGAAGTGCTCCACAGACATTCTTGCGTTGCTACCTGCATCGTCGATACGATCTGAATCATCAAACATTTCAAACCTTCGATGTGAGTGACTTACTTCAAGTTCTACCAAACATCATCTGAAGTGAACTTGAATAGCTCATCGAAACTCAACAACTCTAACCATCAAATTCATTCAAGTGATAAATATCAGATCATAGAATGTAAGTTCATGTCATTCACTCTGCGTTTATCATTGTTGCTGAATTAGCTCAGCTTCAATCATGTCGTCCACCACTCCAAAGACCCTGTGGAGCGAACAGGAGAAGGTAAAACGCCTTTTCCCTTTTACCTTTCTTGTCACTAACCTTGCCCTCGAGATGGCTCTCATGATGTCCATCATTGCCGCTAGTGGACCCCCCAACTGGTCCTGTGTTGTCTTGCCGGCCGGCCGCTCTCGCATCGCTTGTACGAGTCTCTACAATAGGCTCGTGAAGGAAGCGTCAACCATTCCTAGCGCAGATGGAGCGAAAGCTGGGACTACGCCTAAGCGTACCCCGAAGAAAACCAAGGAGAATGGGACCCCGACAAAGCGTAAGCGTGGGAGCAAAGGCGATGATATGGCCACTGAAGATGCCCATGACGATGATGGGGAAGACACGGTAGTCAAAAAGCAGAAGAAGGTGGATGAGAAGAGCGAGGAGGAGCAGATCAAGCAGGACGAAGACATGGTGATCAAGGAGGAGGAGGAGGTCGTAGACGAGGAGGTTGTGGACGGAGAGGATGATCACGCAGTTGAAGCATAAACTGACGTACCGTTGGGAGATGAAGATCGTTAGGTTTCATTCGCAAGGACTTAATTATCGGTGCTTCTACCGTGCAAGAGCCGTCTCCGAGAGGTTGGAAGTTTGGCAGCTCATCTAGGTTTACACCTCACCGGAGGGCTTGTTCGATATGTCATGCCTCGTTTCCGCATTACTCTGGTATACATATCAACTCCCCTTGCCTAGATAGTTCGCAAATCTGTTCACCGATCCTCCGAGTATCGTATGTGACTTTGGGCTTCTTGCAATGCTGAGCTACTGTCATCAAATTGTTGAAAACCAGGCGCAAGGAACATCCATCTGATACCCAAACGCCGTAGTATCGATGCATGACCTAGTATAGACCAAATTATGTGACGTCTCCCCGTGCTCCATCAGTCACTTCTTCAGTGCCGCGAATCGTTTCGCCAACTCGTCAACGTCTGGAATCTTCCCTCCAACAAAATTCTTCCTGATCCCAGAAGCACTGTGTTTTGCAGTTCTCTCAGAGTCCGTGTTAGAGGCCTGCTTGTTTAACCCAGTCATTCTCGCACTAGGCTTAAGCTCTGGTGGGCTGGGCAACTTGATCCTCGGGCTCAAATTATCTGTGCTTGGACTCGGCGGCGCCACGCTGACAGGAGACTTGGGCCCAAGATCTCGCGGGGGTGTTGCCTTGCTGAGTTCATTGGTGGTTAAGGGCTCCTCTAGGTTCTTGACCGCCTGGCCACCGCTCGGATTTTCATCGTCTTCGTCTTCGTCTGTACCTGCGTCTGCTATTTGTTCCTTCTTTGGCCAGGTCACGCCATAGGTCCGTGCAATTTCCTTCAAGTACAGCGTGACTAATTCCTGATCCGGTGGCTCTACCCTCAACTTCTTCAACACCCTCTCTGCCACCTTACCATCGCTGTTATCTATTGCCTCCAAGGCGAAATCCTTGCCGTACTTCTCCACTAATAGGGCCCGAGCCTGCTGAAGCTCTTTGACATCAGTCCGTGGTGCGGCATATATGATAGATTTGATAGCCTCCTCGAGCCCAGGGTCACACTCTTTAGCTTCCATTAATCCAGTTCGTGCAAGAAGTAGTTCGCAGTAGAGTTCGATGATTTCAAGAAGTTCAGTGGTTATATCTGAGCGAATGATGTTTTCGACACGGATGCGTGCCGATTCTTCTTTGCCTTGCTGACGATCGATGCATTAGATTCTGCATATATCCAGAATTTTCAGAAAGGACACACTTCAAGCAGTTGTGCCATTTGCCGCCGTTGTTGCTTCGCTATGGCGGTGTCTTTTTGCTGAACCATGCGCAGCCTGCTGATGGATAGCTTAAGCTGTACCTTAATCTTCGCCTGCGAGAAGTTCAGCATAGGCAATGCCAATCAAGCCACTGCGAAGGCCTACCACTATGGTTGATGAAGGAGCCATTTTGGTGCTTGAAATAACACGTTAGGGCTACTGCCAAATATGAACGTAGATAGGAAGAAATGATGGAGCAGGAGCCTCGAGCGGAATTGATGCCGCACACCCCAGGTGTACTTTATCAGATTGGTATTCTGTAATTCATCTTCATTACAATTGAAAGTGAATACCTTACCGCGCTTCGTCTGGACTTGATCAGCAAGATCGCGATGCACTCAAGCACTCAATTGCATGGCAATGGCAGCGGAGAAGTCGGCTCTCCAAAGAGCCCACCATTATGGGGCAAAACGTTCGCAAAAAATATTCGAGAACCTGAACAAGGATAATCTATGGAAACGGATATTGAAAAATGTCATAGCTACTACTGCAGCTGGTATGGAAAGTCCAATTGTCTTCGAAGAGTACTCAAATAGAAGCTGATCTATCCTTGATAAGTGAGCATATGTCTAATCCCAGGAGCGAGAGCCACTATTGGCAAAGCAGCATATCTGGCTCCGTTAACAACGGTCTTCGGACATCCAGGTCGGCGCTTTGGAATGATGGCGGAGGCTCTCGTTCTTGCCCTCAGTGGCACAGTCTTAGGAGTAGCATGGTCGACCTTGGGTATTTACATTGGATCACTGATAATCCACCATAGTCCACCGGCCGCCTATGCAATCAGAGGAGTTTTCTTAGCCATTGCAATGATGGTGCATGGCTTTCTACGTTCTGGAACACCGAGGCTTTTCATTCTCGTTCTTCTGCTTATCATTGTGTCCGTGGTATCTTTAACATCAACAGCCACGGCAGTCACAGCAGGACTTGCCACCCAGATTCTCTTCCCTATATTAATTGCGGCTGGCGTCATAATTCTGGTGAACCTATGCATTTTCCCAGAGTTCAGTTCTAGCTTCTTAGGTCAAATATCTATCGAAACGCTAAACGATACCGCAAAAGCACTGCAGGGCGCAGGTCTCTATTTTACTTACACCAATCACATATTAAATAACAAATCGGTAGGAAAGCCAAAGACCTCACATGCGAGCGATTGTACACGTGCTACCCAGGGGGATACATCTGGACCGAAGGTTTCCCCCAAGCTCAATGTATCAAGGGGCCTAACAAAAAGTATGAAATCCGCTCCAGAAACGAAAGCGCGAAGTACAAATGCAGAAGTTCCGAAATTGGTCACTCCAGGGACTAAAAAGCTGAACAGAAACGCCGAAATTTCCACAGAGGCGAAAGTGATATCTCTAAGTGCCTTGACTGCAGCTAAGGGAAAATTACGGGCAAAGCTTTCAAGTTGCAGAGCAGCTCAACGGGAGTGCAACTTTGAAGTGGCCGTATCTGTGCTTCCACCCCGAAGTATGAAGCCCATCAGTGTTTCGTCCATGAAGAAGCTAGTGGCAAACACGGTCGCTCTTATTGGTGCTTGCGAATCTAAGTACGCTTTACTCGGAGGCTTGGAGAGCGAAAATGGGAAGCTAGAGTCGAGGTCTATAGCTGAAGAGAATCCCATTAACGCCGCATCAGAACGGATATCTGAAAAAGACGAAAACCTGGAAATGTGGAGTGACAACTTACGTAGTGAGAACACTGAACTCAATCTAATCAAACCTCGGCGGGAAATTGAGTTTGGCGACGTTCAATTATTTCGACATCTCTTGGAAACAGTGACAAATCCCTATCAAGACCTCCAAGCGGTTATTAATAGGACAGTAGACGTTGTTAGTGCCTGCATTGCGTACACATATGTCCGTCCCTTAATATCCACATAACTTTGTACGAAAATTTTGCGACTGACACACTTCAGGATGTCCCAAAGCTTCCTTCAGGAACGAGAGTACCCAGAGGTATCATGGTCGAGGAGCTCGATCTGCACATTGAGGATTTACAGCAAACGCTTACGAAATTTGATGGGGACACAGCTTCTGCTCTTGAGAGAGCTGCTGTGATGCAAGAACTCAAAGATCAAGAGCCTGACATTATGCCAAGAGAGGAGATATTTCTCATCTCATCCTTCCTTCTCAACTTGAGACAAGCAGCGTGGGTCGTTCGAGGTCAAGGTCTATCCGTGACTCCGATCTAACTTCTTTTCAGTTCCCACCTGGAAACTATGCTGAAGCATTCACGGGACCTCGTACTTCAACGAGAGCACCGGCATGGCCGAAGAACAATCTACGCACCTCGTATCCGCTGGGCAACATGGCTTTACTCGGGAGGGGGGGAAGACGAAGCCTTACCAACTAGTGGCCGAAAAGCTAATAGACAAGGTACTTCGGATGAACGTGCAGATGACGAAGATGGTACAGCTACTCCTGATAGCAAGGAAAGCTTACTCGCAGCTCGCAAGAAAGGTGATCCTGAGAAAACAGCGGGTCTCGACAAGGTTCAGGAAAGGCCGAAGAACCAGCCGGAGCCAGCAACATCTCTCCAAAGAAAGAAATTACAGGAACTCAAAACTACCCAAAGAGCCAACTCGCCATCCCTTCGCCTACGTGGTTCTTTGGCCGACTCTTTGGAGTGGCTACAAGGTTCAGATGATTTATTGTACGCTATCAAGATTACCATCGCCGTATTTCTAGTGGTTTGGCCTGCTCTTATAGCTTCTTGGAATACATGGTATTCCTTGAATAGGGGATGTATGTATTATAGTCTTGATCTTCTAGTGCGCATGCAGTAAACAGTCCGCTAACGTTGGTTCCTGTCAAAGTGTGGGCTGCGCTGCAGTTGGTTTTGATTACCGAAGTGTCTATTGGCAACTCAATCACAACGTTTATCATTCGAGGCATAGGCACTACCCTCGGATGTCTATGGGGCCTGGCTGCCTGGGAAGCTCGGAAAGGAAATGCCATTGTGTGTGCCGTAATGATATGTATAGGGGTTATCCCCTCAGCATACATTCAGCTTGGAACAACGTATCCAAAAGCCGGAATGGTAAGTATTATCAGCATGACGGTTGTGGCTCTTTCGACGGAGCTAGTGACAGTGCCAGGTAATCTCAGTATTTGTAAATTAGTTGTCTCACGTGGCTGATCCTAGGTCAGGCACCGCGACCGAGAATTTCCTCAAGCGTTGGATTGCTTTCATGATTGGTGGGCTTGTTGCTCTGATTGTGGAAGTGGTACTACTTCCCGTGAAAGCCCGCGGTCGACTCACTGAATCGCTTGCAGCGGCATTGAAGCAGATCAACGAGATGGAAACTTGCGTGGCTTACGGGATAGAGGAAGGCACAAATCTTGACGTCTATGCTCACGAAGTACTTTTACGTTTTGAACAGGCAAGCAGAAAAGCCAATGGCGCTTTGAGCGCCGCTGAAACGTTCCGTATGTCAAATTGCCGCCTTCGATTGTCCCACATAAACGATCTAACGTTTCGTCAGTTCCTTTTTGTAGCACTGAACCGAGAATCAAGGGCTCTTTTGAGGGCCTTGCGCTGATCTACGGAGAGGTTAGCTGAATTTTAATAGATTGTACTGTACGCGTCACTGATGTCAAACAGATTATTTTCGTCCTCCATCAGATTGTAGATAGGATGGATAACATGCTTCAATTACGGACTGCCTACGGATCTGGTCCTCTGGAGGAGTTCAATGTACAACCTTCTAGCTCTCCCAACTGGCATCAGACTAACGGCAACAGGCTCAAATATACCCTTATCGCCGAAACGTTGCTGGATCTATCACTTTGACGCTGTTCGCTATACACGGAGCTCTTACGACAAAGCTACCTCTCCCGCAATACTTCCCGTCAGCAAGATTAGCTCACCTACGCATGATTAATCGTGTAAGAGAAGTAGTACAGCACGCCACTGGGGGCGCTGGACAACTCCAGGAGACCAGCAAAGCTGTACATCAGCGTGCAGTTCGCCGCAAGTACATGTCGTGGAATGCTGCGTCTGCGGCGCAGGCTGAAGTAATTGAATTCCTCGAGGAACTGATCGATCTAACTAAACTGCTTGTCGGCGCCAATGAATTCCGAAGTGGCCTTCTGACAAGACCAACTTACCGCGACTACGTTGACAATATGGAAAGTGAAGAAAACGGCATGAATGCAGACGAGGAAAATCAAGCGAGAGACAGGATCAAAGACGCACCGTTGAATATGCAAGGGCTTACCAGAAGGAGACGAGGCACAACGATAGATAGTCATGCTGATTGCGAAGAAATCCCGGCAAGTTTGAGGAGGATCCAGAGCAGGAGAATCGAAGCTGGCATTCGAAGACAAAGAACAAACGACAGCTGGAACGAATTTGCCCGCTGAATCTACACTATTATAGATTATCACAATAGGTAAAGGGCTTACTACGATACGTGTCCATCCTGAAAACCCTCAGATATTTCTCATAGGATAAGCTGCTCCGACTTCACACTATCAGACACGAGTTTGAGTGAACATAAGAGAAAGGTATGATCATTTTATTCCAGACCATATTAACGAATAACAAGGTATCTAGCGTAGTCGAGCTTTATGAGATCTTCTATTGAAGATCCAACCCATGAATCCTAAAGCAGAATGTGCCTCAGGACCTCAGACGTGTGGGGCTAAGCCCCTTCGGGTTAGCCCCTTCGCTCAGCCCCTACCGGGTTAGCGCTTTGCTTACTTACACTGAGCTCGCGAAGTAAGCAGAGCTAACCCGAAGGGGCTTAGCCACGCAGGTGTGAGGTTCTAATGTACATGTTGAGTTTCCCAATGATAAACACATACTTTCCTTCGCTACGAGTACCGTGGCAAATAAGAAGCTTGTGTCATTGCTCTTGAACCATGTAGACATCCAGGCTTCTCAACAAGAGAAGTCACAACATCGCTGTTGATAATGGCCGCCTCGCACATCCCTAACCTCAATACCCTTCGAAACTCGAATAGGCCAGGCCGCGCCCCTAATCGCCCCCGAGGGAATTCCGGGAATGCTTCATGCTTGAGTGTGGGAGATGGTCGGCTTGCTGAAGACAAGATTGTCCAACACACGGATCAAGATGCTAGTTTCTCACGTTTGAGCGCCGTTGAAATCGGCTACTTGGACGACCCTTTTGCGAAATTGTTCGTATCTGCAGGAGAACAGAGAAGGTTTCCAATCATCAACAGAGGTATACTTTTGCGACTGCAACTCCTAATTCAACACAAGTCTGACAGAAGAGAAGGTACATATGTCCGCACCACAGTTATCGACAACCTCGTACATCGGTTTCTATCGGACTCCGCCTTTACGAAGAAGCAGATTATATCATTAGGCGCAGGTTCTGACACACGCTTCTTCCGCCTTACGGCGCGGTTTGCTGGCCAATCTCTTGTTTACCACGAGCTCGACTTCCCAGTTAATACCTCTGCTAAGATCTCCTTTATCGATCGATCCCGCGCCCTCAGTGATTGCATCCGTGGCCCTCTGACCGTTTCCTCCGATGGCACCGCACTTCATTCCTTGAACTATCACATCCATCCATTCGATCTCCGTACGCTACATCCTCCGGGCACTTCTCCATCTGATTTACCACCACCTGAAATTCCTTACATCGATCCCTCGCTCCCAACTCTGCTCATTTCCGAATGCTGTCTTATTTACCTGGCTCCTGCTGCCGCCGATGCTGTAGTCAATTATTTTACAAAACACCTGTTTGCCCCGAGCACGCCATTAGGGGTCATTCTCTATGAGCCCATCAACCCTTCTGACGCCTTCGGGAAAGTGATGGTCTCGAATCTTGCCCAACGTGGAATAGTGCTGCAAACTCTGCGGAGATACGGTAGTCTGGAAGCGCAGATGGAAAGGATGAGAGCGCATGGATTTTCCGGAAAGGGCGGAGCTGATGTGAAACGTTTGTGGGAGACCGGCGTGAACGAGGTGGAGAAAGAAAGAATCAGATGTCTCGAGATGATGGACGAGGTTGAAGAGTGGAATCTGCTGGCCAGTCATTATTGCGTAATCTGGGGCTGGAGAGGTGGCGAGGACAAGGAGACTTGGAGATTGTGGGATGAGCTACCAAGGCAAGAGTAAGGCCGAAGGAAGTGTGGTGATGATGTCAAGAAGCAAACTCTAGGAGGGAATCTGGCGCAGATATCAGGAAGCCACGAAAGAGGCTGGCGGCCGAAATGGACTCTCGAAGTACCTGTTGCGTGACGGAGGCTCTTCAACCAAAGGCTTTCTGCGTCTTCGCTCTGGAAAGTCGCTATCTGCTTATCGTAATCCTCCTGCACGGATTCAATACGGTGGTGAGCACTTAATGTCCTGGGAGGTTATCCAACACTCCAGATCGCCATATGGTCAAGCTGCCATCTCATGAAGAGGTTGCCGTGTCGAGTCATAAAGTTAGGTAGTAGAGCGCTCAGGCATCGGCCTTGAAGAAGAGGATCGAGGAAGATCCCACTCTGGACGGATGAAGAGGTATCAAGGGTTAACGATGGAGAAGACGGCCGTGGCCGACAAAAGTGTATTTTTGACTGGATAGTTCGTGCAAACGTAGCTTTCGAGCTACCTAGACGATTGTTACTCCGCACATCCCACTTTCCCATAACGTCGCTATAAAGGCTTCCCCCATAGACCGCCCATACGCCAGCGCTATGCATATACATTTCTTACTTTCGACCCCCCTCCCAGCCAACTACCAACTTCACTCCAGCTTATCCAAATGCTCCAGTCTCGTCAGCACGACCTGCTTACTCGTCTCCTCAATCTCCCCAGCCAAAAATACCTCATCCAGAATCGCGTAGACCTACCCCCCCCCCAACATTAGCCTTCAAAATCCCCACCCCCATCCCCACCTCCATTCCCACAACCCCGTCTTGCCCCCCCTCCCCCCCCTCCCCTTCCGGCCCCCTTTTCACGCACCTTGTAAAAATTAAACACCAAATCCAACTCACACACATTCCCGAAAAAACTATCCAGCACCTCGACGAAGAAGTGTATGGCCTCGAGATACGCGAGCTCGTTATCGTTGGCGTCGACGCAGACGCAGAAGAAGAGGCCGGCGTAGCGGCGGTAGACGATTTTGAGGGAGCGGAATTCGACGAAGTTGGACTGGTGTTTTTGGTCGCGGGGCGCGATGAGGCGGTGGACCTGGAGGGGAGGAAAGGGGTGTGGGGCGTTAGAATTGGGGTGTATTGTGGGGGGGAAGGGTGGGTGGTATTGGGGGAGGGAGGGAGGGAGGGGAATGTAATAACCTCGCCCTTCAGCTTGATTTTCTCTTCGTCCTGGATTTGCCCATCAATCAGCAAGCCACCCCCTTGCTCACACACAACCCAACTCAACTCCCCAAGAGTGAAAAAGGGCTAGCTTACACTGTACGGCGCGTACCATTTCGCCAGCCGTGTTTTGCCTCTGATGACAATGTTCAGGTTAGCGGAAAGGGAGCGCGGAGGGGGGGAAATAGGGTAGAGGTGATGGGAGGGTGCGTACTGCCTGTTTTGGATGAGGATGAAGGAGAGGACCATTTGTGCGGTTTGGGTGGTTTTGGGGGGGTGGTTGGTGAGGGGGGTTTGGGTTGAAGATTTGGGTTGCGGAGGGGGGGGGTACTTTGGGCGGAGCGGAGATGCGGCGGAGGTTCGGGGATTAGGGGTGCGTTAGTGTCGGGTATTTTGAGGCTAGTGTCTCTATCGACATGTGATTATGGTTGAATAAACTCTTCGTTGTCAATCAGCTACGCTCAAAGTCCTGACCTATGCTGTATAATTAGATCTGATCAACCCCTTTCTCAACCGCAGAAGCGACAATTCTATGCTTGGTCGTATTTCATACAGATATCGCTTCCTACTAGAACATTCTATCCATAGCTTTATGCGCCAGCTCGACTCCTAAAAACGTCGCCGCGTTTGCGGGCACTGCTCTTGCCATTGCCGGTGCCATGCCCGGGAAAAACGCTTTAAAACCTCCACTCCGATATAAGCCACGCACCGTACCGCCAATCGTCGGTCGACCTTCCGCACTTTGCAATCGACTTTTGATCGTGTCAACGGGAAACACAGGGATCCACATCGCGACACCTGCAGCCCCTCCAGCAACCATTACCGCCGTAAGACTTAACCCGCCAGACGGTTTCCCATCCGCATCCTTAGGTGTCATTGACCGCTTGATATACTCGTACGTCGCAAAGTAAGCTGCACTTCCAGGTCCGTCACGAGCAAGCGTCATGGCCGAACCACGAAACACAGAGCGTATGCCGCCTTCTTTGTATAGCTGCCGCACGACGTCCACGCCTCCAGAGTAGCGGGGCTTCTCGCCCGGTGCTAGTTGCTTTTGGCCTTGGATTTGGAGGAGGACTTTCACACGTTCGAAGGGGGCGGTGATGATAGTCATAGGAATGGCGGAGAAGAAGCCGGCAGCCGAAATTTGGGCGATTGAGAATTGGGTGTTGGGGTTGGTGGAGGAGGAAAACGAGCGGACGAGGGATTTGCCGACATCATAACCCTAGGCGTGGGATTAGCACGCTCTTTATTATGGGACAGGGTAGAAACGGCGGGATGGAGCGGGGGGATCGCATACCCAAAAGCTGACGGCAACTGTGCGAGTACATGTTAATGCTTGAGCTCTGATTTACAGCTGGGGACGGGTATCTTACACATAGGTGTCACGCCTACCAAGGGCGCCGAAACGCCCGCATAGAGTCCCTAAATCTGATCCTCAGCACTGTAACGTCCAGTTCTCTGCACCACGACGACATACCCGCGCCAGTCCCTCCCTCGCAACTGTTTTCCTTACAACATCGATCGCCCCAGTGTATACACCTTTATCCGCAGTCTGTAATCGAACTTTGACCAAATCAAATGGGTGCCCAACCACGACTGCACACAGCCCACCAACACCGCCTGCAGCTAGGGATCTGAGGCCCGAAAGCGTCTTCTTTGTAGCAACAACGACTTCCTCCTTTACCTCTTCTTTTGAGGGTATCGAGGGTGTAGGAGAAGACGAGGAAGACATTGCTAAGGAGTGTGAGGGGGAAAAGAAGGAATTGGCAGAAGGAATTGGTTTCGAGCTCCGGATGGGTCCCTCAAATGTCTGCAGGTAAAAACGGGCCGAGGTTGCTTTTTTCGTCGGCCGAAAGGCGGGTCAGCCCTATCAGGTGCTTTCTCACTCCAAACGGAAGGTAGCCTCGCGGTTCACCGTATCAAGATATGTATGTCTATATACGATTAAAGTTGTGTATCAACTCCTATACACAGATCCGAGGGGGCATACAACTTCTGGCACTCAGATTTCATTGTGAAGTGCAAAGAGGGCAGACATCACCCATATTAAATCAGCTTACCCAAGTGATTATCAACGCGCCTATCTCCAAGAGATGTAACATGACATCGACAGACCGTTCTGTTGATTGACTATCCAATGATTTATGCAAATGAATCACCCATCTATCTCAAAGACTTCTCGTCTCAATTGCGGGTATCAAATCTATCCGTTCTACATAGAACTACCTCCAATATGCTATTCATCACCTTCGAAAAGTCTGATTCCTTCCCCTCAGTCAGTTGTCAGACCATTTCTCTTAATCCACCAACTGAACACACACATGTCAGACTTGGCACATTCCTAAGCGAATCCAAGATTTACATATAGAAGAAAAAATAAAGCAAATTCGAGCATCCATACAAGTCTAGAAGCCCCGGGGCCAACACCCACTAGACCAATTCCACCAAAGAAAACGCCCATCCCACCTTCCATCACACTTCAATATCCTCCTCCCCTTCCCCCTCCACAATCCCCTCCTCGCCCGCTACCGTCCCCCCTGGATTCCCAAGTCCTAAACTCTTTCCCTCAAACCACCCTACACAGCCCGCTCCATTGTCATCTCCGTCATGCTCACAGGCTCCAGCTCCCTAGTGACCACTTCGAGTACCACCGTGCACCGTATCGTACCAGCTCCATAATCCGTTGATGTTATACTGTCATAGTACTCGCCTCTAGCACCGTCCCCAGTCCCTGGTTGATGCGCTTTCGGACCTGGTTTCTGACAATTGGATTCTGGTGCCGGTGAGGGTTTCGAAGACAACGGTTTCGAGCGGGAGTTGAATAGCTTTGATAGATACTTGCTTGCTTTGCCAGGCTTCTCGGGTTCATCGGTGGTTGAAGACATTCTGGATTGTGTGGACTTTGAGAGGTTGGAAAACCGAGAAGTTAGGTACTAATGTGTACTTATCTAACGTAGTACGAAAATTTGGGAATTTGTGTGGTTTTTATGTATGTGTTCTATGTATCTTCATCATTTCACATTGACAGCAGAGTCAACAGTTGCGGAACTTCAGACCTCGAAGGAGCATATGCCTTATCTCAAGGAGTCCATTATCCGCGCTTTTCATTTAACAATCCATCTAATAGGTATCTCGATTGCTTTCCTCATTAGGATATCAAACTTGCAAACATCCATATCACAAATCAGCTGCATCCCTAATCACCTACAATCCCGCCCAACTCAACACAAGCCACCCCCCGATCCCTGTCCACCCAAACATCAAAAGCAACATCCCCAACGCAACCCCGGCCTCCAACCTATCACCAGCCCTTCCCCTCAGCTGTACCTCTGCCTCTTTAAAGGCTCCTTTCTCGCCGATAAAGGACTCCATAGTGACTTTGCTTCCTTTTAAAGTCCACAAGAGCGTCGCAGCTAAACTAAGGACCAAAACAGCGGTAACGGCGAAGCCGATTTTTGGGAGACACCAGCCTTCTGAGATTTCGAGAGCGAGATATCCTTGGTCGTGGGAGGACTTGCCTGCGGATTTGGAGGAGTGGGTCTTGATCCAGTCGCTCCAGTCGTGCTTGCCTCTGCCAAGACGAGGTTTGTTATAGAGATCGAGCAGCTGCTGTTCGGCAAAGGCGCCGTCATTGCCCATCAGAGTCCACCTGAAGACAGGTCCTGCGTGCCTAGCTGCGAGCTGCGAGAGAGCAGTATAGGAGATAAGCTTCAGACTACACACGGATCTCGCACTTGCTATGGTCCGGAAACTTCCGCGCATGCCTGCATAGTGGGTACGGATGAGCTTGAAAAGTTTCTCGTCGTCGAAATCGATCTTAAGGGTAGCTTTGTACTGCGGTCGTTTTTCATCGCTGTCGGCCAAGTTGAATTCTGGCGGATCTGGGATGACAACTTTCTTGATCCTCGGCGCACGATTGCCATGACTATATAGTACCAAAGTTAGTATTGTCTTTCGCTCTGCGTTTTCCAGTGGTGCCTGACCCGATGATGAAGCCTGCTCTCCGTCCTCCTTGTTGACTGGAGATTCCGGAGGATACGGCGTACTGACAATGCTTTGCCTCAGGAAGCGATGTTCGGGCTTCACCTCAACGAGTGGAGGCAGTGGGAAAGAGACCTTCCTCTTCGACGACTTCTCTGGTATCGGTGGCTGCACGGGGTGTAATCTTAGTCCATTTGTAAAGTTCGGGACTGGCTTCTTCCATGAACCGAAAGCACCATCGACCTCTTTCCCATCAACCTCTGTAGCTGGAGGAGTTCCAACGATACCCGCTCTCTTGGCATAATTTTCCTCAACGATACTCACGTCTTCCCCTAAAAGTCTGGCCGCCTTCGCCCTGGATGGGCCAGGATTACTCTCTGCAGAAGGTCTTTGACGGCCTCTTGGCACGCCACTGGATCTCGCCGGTAAACGATTTGGGCTATGATCCACCATTGCCGGTCGACTCATGCTGGCGTGCTTCGCATGCACAACAACTGGCGACTCCCCTTCATCATCGCTGGAATCAGAGTTGAAAAATGACTTCGGTTCCTCTTTAACTTCGGGTAGGTTGCCTCTCTTGAGCTCGTTACTTTTCCTCTTCTCCTCTTTATCACGCCCGTCACTTGTCAGTCTCAGGAATTTCGGAAGGAACGACATATGCCGTACTCTGCCAGCACGCGGCTCTGTCGATGTTATAGCTACGACATCTTCTGTTGGACTCGATGACCTTTGTGCCTTGGTCGACCAATTTCTAGCTAAGGACTTGGTGGTAGGTACTTTAGGCGGTTCAACCATCATTGTCATTGGATACCTTCCTAATGTGGGAGAATCCCCCATGGCCTCCGGAATGATAGCAGGAACTACTCCTGATATCTCGTTTACATCGGAGATCCTGCTATCGCTGCTCTCTTTTCGCTGCCCATCGGCCGTATTGCCCTGCTCATCCTGCGATCCAATTTGCGATACAAACGCTGTCGCCGACCCACTAGTGATCAAGCCCGCTGAATAGGGAAATGACCTAGACTCAGCGGTGTCTAGAAACAGTACCTCAGCAGGACTTTCCCTTGAGCCGCTCGCCCCCATTCCTTTTCTAAATATTGGGCTCTTGATACCCACATCACTCCCCTCCGGATAATCCGAGAAATCGCTCACAGCCACCTCATCTTCGGAGTCAGGCGCCTCAAGACGACCAATAGCGCGAGTGTGACCGACGTTAAAGAATATATCGGGTACTGCCGAGCTTCTTGGGGAGACTATGGGGGTGTGATCAAGCTCCGTGGTTATGCTATGCACGGGGCTGACAGGCGCGGCAATAAGTTTAGGGGACGCGCTTGGAGTGTTCGATAGAGACAGGCGGTTAGCTGTGGGGGTCTTCGGTGACTTTGGAGAATGCGGATTGAGGTTAGCATCTGGGTTGATATTCGGGGTGAACATGATTCTGTCGGCCATCTTGGTTTTTTGATAGTGACGTGAGAATTTTCGATAAGTAGAGTGTCGGTATGATTGAAGTGCATATCAATTGTTGGGAACAGCGTATGAGCAGATATACTGCCCTTGAGGCAACGGTGGTTTCGTATGAAATGTCTGCATGCGGTAGTCCGCTTGCGGCGTCATTCACTTCATCCTCAAGATACAGAGATCATCACTGCTGAACAGAAGACAAAGACAACATCTTACAACGAACAAGAGACGTCAACCGATGCAACATTCGAAAAGTATGTTTGCTGATCGGAGTGTCGTGAACAGACGAGGTGAGACACTTCAGCGCCAAACCGCATTCCAAGCTCAGCCAATAAACTTTCCTTGGCAATACGGGCAAACATCGAACTCATTGAATAAAATATTGGCCAATGAAATAGCCTGTGATGTATGTTGTGGTGCGCCTTCAAGACCCGCTGGTCGTGTCTTCACTACCACGCTATTGTCATCAACTCTCTGGAGACAGCTATCCTGCCACTCTCCACCTACATGATCTTCTTCTGTGGCATAATCGTAGAGAGGGGATTCGTACGCTAAGAGGAATTCAGGATACTGTCCGGATTCTCGAAGAAAGTGTTCACTGAGGAACTCCCGTTGGCATTTCTCACAATACTTCGAGATCCCAGGTTCTTTGATAGCGAGAAATGTCAAGGCACAGCGCGCTATTGCAGACCATTAGTATTTGCTCGTAATATAGATTTCATGTTTTGGGAGAGTTGACCAACCAAAATAATGCCCTTGAGAGCACCTAGCTTCAGAAAGATTTTGCCACTTGATGGCATGCGCACATATTGAGCAAACATCGAATATCTCCACCGCGGTCGCAAGATCTTCTCTGTTCCTAGATCCGGTAGCTTCTGCTACAACTGCAGCAGCCTCTTCCATCTCAATGTTGGGGGATTTTAGCAAATGCGAACAAGCATTAATCTCTAAGCCAAAATCAACACCAGTTTTCTGCTCTAATCGTTCTAGCACAGTCTTAGCAAGTGAGAGATGCTGCACACTCTCCGCGTCCCACAGAAGCATGCTTGCACATGCGGCAGCATAGATAATCCTATAACCCAGTCCAGCTGAATCTAGCCTGCTTTGCCGCTCGTTATCAAAAATGACCTTGAGTATGGCTCTTTGTGCCGTTGCAGTCTCGTCCGAGTCCGAATCCCTTTCCCACACAAAAGCCTCAAGCTCAGTATTCAAACAAGTGTTATCACAAGTACTGAACAGTATGGTTGCGCGTTCTTCAGATGCAAGAAGGTAATCTACCATATCTCCCGGATGTAGGGTGACACACATTGCTGCATACTCCTTATAGGTAGCAAGACCCCAAGATTTGACGACAGTCAAACCACCATAGTCGTTCTGACGGTCGTACGTAGCACGTAGCTGGAGGGCTTGCTTATGCAAGGCTGAATTGGGGAGATCGAACGAGTTTATATCAAGAGCCTCGTGATTGTAGATGTACGGGCTCGTCGGCAAAGCTCCGGAGATTTTGGATAAGGATATTCTTGAAGGAAGTTCAAGTGAGACGTACAATCTCCCAGTCCCGATACTTGCATTGTCTTTTCTAAAAGTGACCGAGATTTCCGCAAATGCTTTAGCCTGAATCCAGGTGCCCCACGATACGCGGTCGATAAAGCGCTTGGTCTTGAGCGCCGCATATAAGAGGGAACCACGGCCGTACAAAGATTCTTGCTGCGTGTCCGACTGTCCTTGGCATCCAGTGGTTTCCGGTCCGGATCCCTCTTCTACTGCTTGAAGAGTAGAAAGGCTTTTGGTCATACGATTTTTCCCATTAAAAGTGTATTGCCACATAACACTTGCATCCCAATACGTACAATTATGGATGTAGGGGCTGCTCACCGATAGAAACAGTACCGATTCATCGTCAGTTGTGACTGCTAGAAAGTATGGTTTTGCTGCACCCGAAAACCTTGTCTCAGCATTTCCCAAATTCCGTTGCATTAACGGCGCCCAGGCTACACTTCGGATCCTCAGAACTCGACGAGGAGCTGAATCTGTAGGATTTGAGGCACGATTAAGCCTGCTCTTACGTTCCAATGACTCACGGATACCATTATTAACAACGAAAACCCTCTCCCAGCTTGCGAGCATTGAGACATTTGAGTTTGAGGCCCAAAACGACAGGACCAGGTTAGATGTAAGAACTGCAAGGACAGACCGTCGGTTCCGGGCTAGACCAGGAGGAGACCATGAAATCGCGATGACACTACTTATGGATTGCTCTTCACCTACTGAGAAATCATTGAAGCTGGCAGGCTGTTGAAGTGACCAATCATCCCAGGTAAAGGTGTTGGTGCGGATATGAATTTGTACCCAAGGATCTGAGGCATTGTTGCTCTTTCCTTGATGGGGACGACTTTTACGGGGAATCTTGAACAGTCAAAACCCACGAATATGATGTAAGGATACGGCAAGAGCTCACCAGAACATGGACGAACTCACCAGCAGCTACAGCAAGCTCGCCATCGTCTGACCATGCGAGACAGCTGTTGATAGAAGGCTGGAAATTCAGCTGAACGTCAGGCAGCATCGTTGAGCTCGATGTCAGCCAATGAGTCTCTGGTTACCATTTTGTGCCTGGGTGGACATGCTTTGTGTTACAATGGGCCTATGATTGGTCTTCAGCCTTCATTATGATATTCTACGTCAGTCAGTCGGCACTTGAAGTAACCGATGCCCTAATCAGTAGCCCTAAGGCGTTGTAGAAGTGAGTCCCTGATCTGATACAATATTACAACCATATACTCGAAGTTGCGAATATATCAACAAAGTCCGAGCAGCTTTCCCACAATAGGATCCCATTCATCATCCCACCGTCGTCTGCCTTCTCTGATAGCTCCTGCTTTTAAGGTTTGCAGCTTCTTCTCATCGCCACCAAACAAGTCTACAAGGGTATCCCTTAGATCTGGAGCACTCCCAAAGCTGATACCATTCACCCCCTCTATAACCAGCTCTGGCCATGCTTCAAATTTCCCCCAACCCACAACAGGAAGGCCAGCACCGAACATGTCTACAACTTTCATGGGAAGATCGAGGCCGCTGCTGCTCGTGTGCAGACTAACACCGAGATCTGCTGCACCCAGCAGACTTGCGTAATCCTCATTACTCAACCAGGCTGTCTGGATGTCCACCATCTCAAGCTTGCCCTGGACGTCAAGGTCTTGAATCTGTGCTATGAAATCTGCCTTCTGAGGACCCTTGCCCGTTATAATTGCAAGGATTTCTGGAAGATGCGGATGAGAAGTGATTGCCAGCTCAGAGTAGCTCTTCAGTGCTTCAAGAAGCAAAGAGAAGTCCTCATCCGATGTCCACGACGTTGAGCTCACCACAAGCTTTAATTTTCCCTTCTCAAACTCATCAACACGTGAGGCTGTCTTCGCAAAGTTGTGTAAAAATGCATAACGTTGCGCTACGTCACGAGGCTGAAAAGCTAAAGGGGGCCGGTCATGAAGAGGTATGACTGGCGATCTGATCTTGTAATCCTGTCTCAGAACATTTGCCATCACATCAGTCACGGTGAGATGAGCAGCTGCAGAGCGAGAAAACGTTCGCTCGTACAGCTGCGAAAGCCGCACGAGTGGATGTGTCTTTCCGAGTTTTAGTGCAAGTATGGTGTAGCCAAAGTTGTGCCAGTCAACGACCAAGCGAGTATTTCGTATGAGACATATGACTTGAGCAACGATCAGTGTTGGGATCGAAGGAGGATTCTATAGCAGTTGGCTCAGCAAATAAAACTTATCGGTCTATATGACTCAAAGTCCCAACCAAGAGATATGATAGTAATCTACACGTAGACATGGACTACATCATATATCTGTCTAAAGCGAAGAAAACTTATGTACCATGTATTATTGATGGCCTCGAGTTAAGGAAATTGGGCAGCAGCTCACCTGAACAAGCATCCACTGTGCCGGCTTTACTTTATAGCCTAGCACAACCCAGAGACTGATTATCTGAAATATAACTTTCAGCGGGCCGAGAACAAGAAAGGCCAATTTGCTTTTCGACTTTAAGAAGTTTGGCGCGGGGGAGATCGGGTGAACCGTGATTGAAGGACTCGAGGCAATCTGAGAATTTACGTCGGATTCTATAAAAGCACCATCAGTAAATGGAAGGCCTTGACGTACTGGATGACAATGCGGAACCTTTATAACCGATAAGGTCGACTTGGCCTCCATGCTTTGCGATGCTAAGAGCATGATACTGCATGCGAGGGCTTCGTCCGATATCACCTAGGACTAGGACTTGTACTCTGGTAACAGGTTTTCCATTGCCACCAAGCATGTCACCTCTTCGGCCGTATGGAGTGGGAACGAGAAGCATGGTGATGGTAACAAGAGTAAAGCCCGATACCATCCATGGTAGGTAGCTTTCGAAGTCGGCCATTGGAAGGTACATATAAGGAACAGGCAGTGGATTTGTGTACGACTGTAGCTACCATAGCCCTGAACAAGGTAATAAAGTGGCGCATTGTGTCTGCAATGAGCTCATGGTAACGGACTAGGAACAGATAGGGGAGTCGTAGTCACAATAACAAATAACAGGCCTGTAGGGCAAGATATCGGGACCATAAGCCCCGAGCACCGACCATGGACCCTGTCATTTACCCCTGACGCTAACGGGAAGCTTGCATCTAACGTTCTTTCAGCACGACGTTGGCAGTAGTGAGAGAAAAAGAAACAAAGAAGAATCAGGATCGCTGAAGAGGTGGATGTTGCGCTGTATGAATGCTGTTTCCGCATCTGACATGGCTGGACGACATTATTTGAGATGACATATGTGTGGAGCAGGAAGGCACGTCCAAGATAACGGGGCAGGTGCTGTAGAATGGCGACAGCAAGCTATGCGTTTCCCAACGCCAGGGTGCACAGTGGTGGTCACGCCCACTCACACAGTCGGAAATCGATGACACAGCGCGTCCCGCTACAGCCTACATCAATGAACGGGGGACACTCAATTAGCGGAGGATCGCTAATAAACAACCTCAAATTTCATGCCAACACACAGGCTTCAGCTCAAGAGCAATTCTCAGACACTGACGGCGACCACTTTGACTCGACAGCAGGTCTTCCTGCAGCGCACTTGCACTCTCAAAACTCCAGCGCCAAGAAAAGACCGAAGGTCATGGATAGGAGGAGAAGTGTGGGGCTTCCTACCCACCTCAGTCTGCGAGATAGCGGCTACGGCTACCAACCTGCCAGCAACCAGAAGTTCATGCCCATTGATGAAGAAGCAGAAAGGTTCGTTCTAAGTGCAGTCCATGGGCCGACCCATTCGCAGAAGCTATATGCTGACTTTGGAAAGGAAATGGATCACGCCTTCAGAGATTATCAGTGTGGTGCTTATACCCACTCCTTTCATCCTGGCATCACTCATTCGTTATCATGAAAATACTACTCCAACTCCGATAAACCCATCAACCACAAGCCGGCTAGTCGAGTCCATAGCTGAAGATTTTCCTACCTCGAAAGTCACTCTTTTGGCCTTCGAGTTGGGAGCTCTATCTGCATGCATTATTACTTCTATGGTACTGTTATTGATGGGGTTGGGAGGCAGATTTCTGAGGACTACGGATGCGCCAAGCCGAAGAAAGGTCTCATATCCTAATAGCGCTGATGTGGAGAAGCCGCAGCTGAACGGGGTTACTTTGGCAACTGTTCGCAGCATTATTGGGCGAATCCTAAGCGTTGCACTTCCGTTATATGCTGCAGCTAAGCTGGGAGCCAATAGGGTTGCTTTGATTATGCTGGTTGCGCTGGCTACGAACTTAATGCCGATTGATGGTAAGAGTACTGATTTCACAAGCCTCAGGAAATGGAAGCGGCTTTTGCTTAGCCAGCGCTGGACGTTAGCATCGATCTCGCTACAGATTGGCTGCGACTTGATAGGTCTGACTAACCAATCTGCTATGAAATCGTCATGGATGGGTTATGTAGCTCTGGGGGTGTCCGCTCTGGCACTTCCACCTCCTTTCCCATCGACCAAACCCAGGACTTCCGCCGTTGCTTCGGGTGACCCTCAGTCGACATCTGCGGACTCAGCAGTACTGGCAAAACCTGAAGTCATTAAACCCACAGATATCACATTGTCGCCACTGATTTGTACTAACGAAGACACCAACCTTACACTCGTGGCCGGAGGATTACTGGCTGTGCTTAGCTGTATTATACCTTTCGTTTTTCAATCAGGCGCTGGCGCATTGCACCCAAATACCCTCGGCTGGTTGTTCCTCTCTGCTTGCACCACAGTACTATCTTACACCATTACGCAGCCACAGAGCATACGACATAGCAAAGGCCTTGGGCTAATCTTCGGAGCTCTTCTGTGTGCTCTTGTGCTAACAGTATTACACCACGCCTCATGGACTTCTTCGGTTTACCAGGGCGTATTTATCAGCATTTCTTTCGCAGCTATCAAACAAGATACCCGGTCTCTTTTCTCTAAATCCGCGCATTCTCATCACGAAACTCATAGCCAACACCATCATGATAATCCACATATAGTACATCACGACCATCCATCGAGGTTTTCGAAGGCTCTGCTACGCTTATTCCAGCATTGGCCAATATTGCATAGTATCCTTGCGGAAAAGGACTCCCGAAGGATATTCTATTTCATGACGTAATAAGTGAAGCACCCATTACTTACTCTCCCTGCTAATGTATGATGCAGGCTCAATTTCGCTTTCATGCTCGTCCAGACATTCTATGGAATAGCTACTGGGTCGTTGGGTTTGCTCAGTGACAGCGTCCACATGTTCTTTGACTGTCTGGCACTCGTGGTTGGTCTTTGTGCTGCTGTCATGAGCAAATGGCCTCCCAGCACCCGCTTCCCTTACGGTTTTGGCAAAGTAGACACTCTCGCTGGTTTCGCAAATGGAATATTCCTGATGTAAGTTGTCAAGCTTGGGTTCGGTTGATCTCCTAAGCTAAGAGTTTGTTTAGGCTTATCAGCGTTGAGATTGTCTACGAAGCTCTTGAACGTTTGTCGGAAGGCGTCGAAATGCAAAGGATCGGAGAACTCCTAACGGTCAGTAGCTTGGGTCTTGGTGTGAACCTTATTGGTATGACAGCCTTCGGGCATGCTCACCATGGCCACTCACACGGTGGACATGACCACTCGGAGCACTCGCACCAAGGGCACGGCCACGCTCATGACGAACATCAGGATCCTCCGCTTCATACTCATCAGGAACATCCCGAGCATGAACATCATGATCATGGACACCAGGGACATAGTCACGTTCATGAACCCCTCGACACAAGCTCGACAAGCTCACCCTACTCCGTACCCCCAACTCCTTCGAAGCCCGTTCACGCTCACTCTCATGCACACGGCCACAGTCACTCTCATGGAAATGAGAATATGCATGGTATATTCCTCCACGTATTAGCTGATACTTTGGGTTCCGTGGCGGTCGTAATCTCTACCCTCCTGATCCACTATTATGGCTGGGCTGGTTTCGATCCTCTGGCTTCATGCCTGATTGCCATACTGATTTTCGCATCCGCAATCCCTCTGGTCACGTCGTCTGCCAGGACTCTATTACTCACCATACCCGAGAAAACCGAGTTTGACTTGAGGGAGGCGCTAGCAGGGGTCAGTGGGCTGAGGGGAGTGGTTGGATATGCTGTACCAAAGTTTTGGTTAGATGAAGGTGAGCAAAGAAGGGTGCTGGGTGTCATTCATGTTGTTGCTGGTAAAGGTACCGATATGGAGGACGTCAAGGAGAGGGCAGTGGCCTTATTGAAAACAAGAAACATGAACGTCTTGGTTCAGGTTGAGCGAGAAGGGTCGAGTACATGCTGGTGTCAAGGCACCATTAACCGTTGAGGATCGGAGGTAACGCGTTTGAGGCAATGGTCGTTGGCCGGTGATGCATCGTTATGAAACATGGAAGGCTGTATTTGGTGAATATGGATATACCTGGCAGAGCTGAGGTTGTGTAAACAAAGATAGCGTAGGGCTATTATGTAGTATATGACCAGAATTGATGTACCCTTATTCACCTTCCTTCGTTGCTTGTCGTTTGTGCGTTTGTGGGAAGGTAAGATGATCTTGAGGCCACTACAGAGAAAGGGGTTCGGGTCGGGTTCAACTTGGCTCCGGGTGGGGCTATATTTAGCTTAGCGTCAGTGTTTCATTGTTGCGGCGCGTATGTGGCGGGGCTGAGCGACGCTGGATGGTTGCCTGCGAGGATTCGTACACCATCAATCCTTTCCATTCAACCACAAAAGCTGTTCATCGCAACAGTCTTCATCTATCACTACTTGATCTCAGTTTCCTTTTCTAGTTGCTTCTGATCTCTTAAAACTCTTCTCACGACACTAGCACCATGTCAGGAGTCGTGCATCACCTCATCAGCCGTGGCATTGATGCCACTCAGCAAGGCTGGACGGCCCAGAGCCTCGAGCAGCAGCCAGAAGTGAACGAATTTCAAATGCCAACATGGGGTATTGTAATACTCTGGCTTACGGCTCTGCTCTATATCGGTGCAATGTTCGCAGTAAGTCCAACCTATTCATGATACTCGGCCTCTATTAACTGACTCGATCCATAGGTCCGTTACACGTACGGTGCCGTTGTAGCAACTCTTACCATGATCGAAACCCCCACAGCCACCGCGTTCACTATCGAGCCCGCTGAATCCGACGATCCCGACGATACCGACGCCCCTCTCCTCTCCGCTGACCAGAAGCCTTCTGAGAAAACCTCAGCGACCGAACCCGAGCTATTCCTCATTAAATCGAAACCCATCACTTCCAGAATCCGCACAACAATCAAACATCTCCGTAAGGAAGCCGGCCCATGGTCTCGTTTCCGCGGCCTCCAAGTCGCTGTCATTACCCACTTCGTCCACCAAGTCCTCTTCCGCTTCTTTGTTGGCCTCGTTCCCAGTGCTATGATCACTGAGCCCATCGTTGCAGTTGCTACAACTGTAATTCTCTGCCGTCTCGAAATGACCTGGACCCACGTCGTCATCAGTGCTCCGACTGTCACCCGCTGGTTCCGTCGCATTCCCTCTACCAAGAGCGGCAGGAATATCATTCTTCCAACAACGGTGTATGCCATCGCACAGCAAGTCGCGTTGTACATGCCCATCGCGCTCTACCAAGCCTTTGGCCTAAACCGCTTCCACGAGGATCCTTCCCACTTTGGTGAGATCAGCGAGGAAGCCCGCAATATGGTCATGAAGCAATACTTCCTCGTCGCCCTCTCCGGCCTCCTCATGGCCGTCCTCATCGTCTTCCCCGCCAGCGTCAGTCTCACACGCGTACAAGCTTCGATGCTTCCTGAGGAGAACGAGTCCATTGTCCCCTTCGACCGCACCTTCGGCGGCAAAGTGAAGCCGGAGATCTTAGGCGGCAGCGGCGCGGTGAGCATGCTTGATGCGTGGAAGACCTTTGGTTGGGCGGCAAGAATCCGCTTGGTGAAGCTGTATGCCAAGATTGGGATGATCCAGGTTGTAACTACAGTCTTGTTTGTGATGATGGTTGTTGGCGAGCTTAGGCTTATTATGGGGGATGAGTTGCAGAAGATGACGGAGAAAGGGGTCCAGCATGTTATGGGGCATAACTAGAGTGGCTGAGGTGCAGCCTGTTACGGTCATTACCTTGGTAGAGAGTTTTCCTTGAGATAGTGTGGTTTGCGAGAGTTCGTTGTTGGTTCTGGAGGATGGGGTGTTTGGAAAGTGTAGAGTAACTCATAGAACAGAATGGAAGCGGTTTTCTTGGAGCGCTTGGAATATGAATTCGTTGAGCACGTGCACTAATGGATCTAAATAATCCATATATATGAAGTTAATTTCTCGAAACTTATATTGGGTTTCTTAATCATCGAGTGTATATGCAATAATAGCATCCAGAGCGAGTACAGGTGAAAGCAAAGCCATGAGCGAAAGCTTGTATGGTTGTAAAATGTGCTATCCTCATTCCCCAATAAGTCCCTAATGTATCGAAGGAATATTCAAAAGGCGTGACGGAGCTTATTCAGATATGAGGGGGTAGGGGGTTACAAGTTATATGGCGGATTGTATGAACTTTGAAGGTAATTGGCATAATTATATACAAAATAGTATACTCGTATTAAAAAAAAGTAACAACGGATTGCTCCCTACATGGTATCTTCCAAAAAAATCTTGATTCCGCCATCTGCAAAACACCCGAAACCGCCCACCCCTTTTAAACACTACGGCTTTAACCCCCTCACACTCTTCCTATCCTCCGGACTCGTGGGCAACGAATCCGCCTCATAGATCTTCTTTTCCCTTACCACACTTCCCGGACTATCCATCTCTTTACTCGGATCCGACCCGGGCAGTTCGGCGAAAAAGGGCGCTTCCCTCCCATGTGGAAAGTCTCGCCGGCCGAATTCTGGGACTTCTTGGGGGGGTTGAGGCGGTTGCTGTTGCTCTTGTTGCTCCGTTTCTTGTTCGCTCGCGCTTGCGGGTTTCGGTCGTCTTCGGCGGTAGCGGCGGAATAGGAATGCGGCAAGGATGAGGGCGAGGATTGCAAGGGCGGTGGAGATGGCGATGGCGAGTAGTGCGGCGAGGGAAAGGCCTGCTCGGGTAGGGGTTGGTGGTATGGGCTGCGGGGTGGGAGAAATGGCGGAGATGGTTGGGATGACGGAGCCTGGTGTGGCTGTTGCTGGGGTGGGAGCTCTTGAGGTTGCGGTAAGGAGGCGGAGGACTTCACTATCGGTGGATTGCCAGACCACTTGGATGACGTCGGCGTAGATGGTGTTTTGCGCGATGTCGGCTGCGCGGACAGTGATGAGGGGAGCATTTGTGGGTTGGGAGCCGTTTTGTAGGGTGGATGTCGAGTATACATTGGTTAAGTCGGTGCTGAAAAGAGTGGCGCAGACGAAGTGGAGGACGCCTGTGGTGCCGGTTGAGAGGTAGTAGTTGCTGTAGAGACAATCAGGCTACATGTTTAGGGGATTCAACATGAGCAGGTTGACTCACTTAGGACAGCACATCGCGTTTGTAAGAACCAACCCATTCGTCGCCGTTATGTCGTTTCCAAAAATCGTCCCCACGCTCGTCCATGAGTGAGGGCAGATACCAGGGCTATAGAAGCTATTGTAGATGGCTGTAAACGATGGTGGGTAGCAGCCATGGTCCCCAAGCTGGCGCACTCCTCCTTGCCAGAAAGAGGTGCCGTCATAGGTGATTGTCGAAAGGCATGAAGGAGGAGGAGTGAAGATTGTGGTCAACGCGATTGGCGTAGAAGCTGGAGGCGGAGGCGCAGTGACTGTAGTCGGTACTGAACTAGTAATAGAGGGCGCTGCTGCTGCAACGGTGCCAGACTGTTGAGCCGCCATAGTAGTCTTTGTGACTAGTTGTGAGATTGTACTACTCGACGGGTAGCTAGCCATCGTGAGTATCGTGGGTTTGTGGGGATCAAGTCGGGCTTTCTGGCGCCATCCTTCTCCTACGACGTTGTGGGTAGGATGATTATCTCGGACTGTTGATTGTCAATGTTATATCCCACCAGGCTCGATTTCCCAGCCGGCGCGATGCAATTGGAGTAGGGTACGGTAGACAGGGCTGGCTGGCCTGCTATGCCATAGGGTCGCATGACAGAAATCAAGGCCGTAGGTCTATCTTCACGGGCCAATCCGTTGCGGCTTGTCGCACGCTGCCTAAGTACTGTGAAGTCTGTGAGCAGCATATTCGGGTGTGACCATGTCTGACAATGGTGATGCGCCTCAACTTGAGACGTACGTTGCATGGCGGAAGCCAGTCGTAGCTCTGCGGGCTAGCAATTACAGTAGCATGCAATACTTTGAGACATGAATATAAAAATATACATCCACTCCTGCTAATATATTCCGTAATCAGTGAGAAATTGGCGAGAACGTCAACTCTTCCCTAGAATGTTTGCGTTGTGATAATGTCGAACGGGCCACCCAAACAATTGGAGATAAGACGTGATGCTCCACCTCATTCAGTTCCGTAAAGGTTATTACATTTCAAGGCGACAGGTGGAAGTCTCACTGGACAGACCGCAAATCCGAATCTGACGCGAAGTTATGATGGTTTTCTCCACATGTTTCATATTTCATGTTTCGGGTTTCGAGTTTCTCCCGCTTCACTTCCCGCTTGCATATGTCAATACAACCTTCGGTTTTAACGTGCAGTTGCTCTTTCTTCTGGGCATTCGAGGGTAAAGTTCACAGGCGTAGGTGATGAAAACTCGGAAAGGCGAGAAAGGGAACGAAACGCAGTGACCGCCAGAGTGGAATGAGTACCTTTGGTGTCAAGCCATATCAGTACACAGGGTAGCGGTTCTTGGAATTGGCTCATTATACATTTTCTGGCTATAGATGATAGAGATGTCTTAAAGGAAGACGCTTCCAAAGACCTAGTTGATTTTCCTTTTGTATTCCGTGCCTCCCCAGATTCGTAGTGATGAGACATGGCACTCACTAAGGTAATAACAAAGACTTGTCGAAGATGGTATTCCAAAAATACTTTCTCTCAGGACGGCATAACTTCGGAGATATCTCTTTCTGCACCGGATAGTTTCGCCATCGCTTCCTCTTAGCGTCGAGCGTGGCTAGTAAAGATCTGGTATATTCCAAAGCATGCCGATTCGGAAAGCTGAATGTGCCAAAAGAGACTGCGCAGTTTGAACTCCGGTTCTTCGGAGTAATACGCCCAATCGAACCGCATCTACAGCTTTCGCCGTGATCTGAGGAACACGTACATGTAACAGACCTACATTGTTATTCACAGCGAAATTGTCGGCTCACGTCTCAAACATGCTCGATTCGTTGCACCACCATAGCAGTTGCCGCTCCTCCACCGTTGCATATAGCTGCAACACCATATTGCCCCGGTTGCAATTGGTGTAACAATGTTGTGAGGATTCGGGAGCCGGAGCTGCCTAGAGCATGGCCTAGGGAGATGGCACCTCCAAGAGGGTTGACATTTGCGGAGTCAAGAGAGAGGATCTAGTACAGGTCACCCAAGTCAGTGTTACCGCAAAAAGTGCAGTAACAAACGATACAGGTTATAATTACACGGAATAAGGGGGAAAACAAACCTTTTGATTTGCCTTGATTACAGCCGCAAATGCTTCGTTAAACTCCCACACCGAGACCTGGTCTTTCGAAATTCCGGCTCGATCCAGAGCAATGGGCACTGCCTTTGCAGGAGCAACTGGAAAGTCTACAGGATCAACTGCTGCATCTGCGGATGAGACAATGCGTGCAAGAACTCGGCTGTGGCTGCCGTACTGCATCGCCGTGTCCTTGCTTCCTAGTATAAGCGCCGAAGCACCGTCACTGAACGAGGAAGAGTTTGCCGCTGTGACGGTGCCACCATTCTTTACGAAGGCTGGCTTGAGCGTGGGGACTTTGTCTTCTCTCAGATTCTCGTAACCCTCATCCTTGGAAATGACCGTTTCGCCTTTCTTGCTTTTGATCGTGACAGGAGCCACTTCGTCTTGGAACTTGCCTTCACCCCAGGCCTTTTGCGCTCTCTTATAACTTGCTATTGCGTACTCATCCTGCTGTTGCCGGCTAATGTTGTGTTTTTTCGCGGTCTCTTCTGCACATACACCCATGTGAAATTGATTGTAGACATCCCATAGACCATCCACTATTAGTCCATCTTGCAGCTTCATCTCCCCAAAGGGCGGGTGTTGGTTGGCTCGGGCTAGATAATAAGGTACTCGACTCATGTTCTCCATTCCACCAGCAACTTGTGCTTCCGAAAGCCCTAATTGTATGTTCTGCGCTGCGAAAACCACAGCTTTAAGGCCCGAGGCGCATACTTTATTGATCGTGACAGCGTCGACTTCGGCTGAAAGACCGGCTAACATTGAAGCTTGGCGGGCGGGTGACTGACCAACAGCTGCCTGTAGAACATTGCCCATGTAGACATCTGTGATCTTGGACGCCGGGACACCGGATTTCGCAAGGGCAGAACGAATGGCGGTCGCACCCAAATCTGGAGCAGGAACATGAACAAAGGAGCCATTAAACTGGAGAAACGTGTTAGTGATGGTACAAAATTTCTGTTGGGAGAATTAATACCTTCCCTGTGGGCGTGCGAGCGGCGCTGAGAATGTAAGCGTCCCGAATCTCGCGTTTGACATGTTGAGTGGTGCTCAAGTGCCGTCGCACTTGAGCTAGCCGCTGCACCGAATTTTGAGCCACGGCCTGATTGCCGAACTGTTGCGAGCTCCTTACAAGAATTTTAGACATAGTGTAGGAAGGGAAAAGGGAAAAGAGAAAATGTTCGCCGCAGGTGGGGATGTTGCGGAAATAAAGCGTGGGGCAAATCCTTAAACCTCGGTAGCCTGCTGTGAATCTACTGGCTTTTCAAACATCTTGCCTTTGTCGCTCTTTAAGAAAATCTCCCATCACCTTCAACAACTCAAATCACCATCTTGGCGACGTAGTATAAACTACGAGGTCCCTATTCAAAGTCAGCTCACAAAATGTCCACCTCAGCACGTCGCCGCCTTATGCGTGACTTCAAGGTAAGCTCTTGCTGGGCAAAATTTTGAGGGTTAATTTGCCTGCTACATTTCTCTATTCTCTGAAAGTGTCCCCAAAAGCTAACAAGTTCTTCTTTAATCCAGCGTATGCAGACGGACCCTCCTGCGGGCGTTTCAGCGTCTCCGATAGCAGATAATGTCATGACCTGGTAAGCACTAGGTATTCATCATGTTGTACGACCACGACTTATGGTAGCTTCGAAGGAATGCCGTTATCATCGGACCTGCAGATACACCCTTCGAAGATGGAACATTCCGTCTGGTGATGCACTTTGAGGAGCAATATCCGAATAAGCCACCAGGAGTCAAATTCATTAGCCAGATGTTCCATCCAAATGTCTATGGTACTGGGGAGTTATGTTTGGATATTCTGCAAAACAGATGGAGCCCTACTTATGATGTTGCCGCAATTTTAACCAGCATTCAGAGGTAAGCACGGAGCACGTGATGTTTAGCCCACTCGTCGACACAACAGCTGCTTCTTTATCGAGCTTACGTTTCGTATACAGTCTACTCAACGATCCCAATACCTCTTCACCGGCTAATGTCGAGGCTTCAAATTTATACAAGGACAACCGGCGGGAGTACACGAAGCGGGTTCGAGAAACAGTGGAAAAGAGCTGGGATGACTAAAAGGGAATCTTGGGCTTGCAATATCTTTAGGCTGCTACGTGGACATAAAGAGACGTTATTGCACTTCAATGGTCTGACAGTATGTAGGGCCTGAATCAGATTTTCTCGAGCCAGGGGCTTAGAATCTCGCTCCATAGCGTGGAGTCTGGTGTTCTTGGTCGCTTTTCCAGGTTCATTTACGAAGATAATCTTTTAGCGGCATACGACTTACGTTCAAGACGATACTTTAGGTTATGCATTGTGTTACGTGCAGTGCATTGGCAAGCTGTATATTCCTATAACCAAGATCTTTCAGTTGCAGTGCACATGGTGTTCGATACGTTAGACCACGAAATGCGGGGATATAGTTAGAAAGAAAGGCGATTATTTCTTGTTCGTTAAATGTTCCGCATGGTTTAATGCAATGCAGGCCGGAGATATGCAAGAGCCCGCACAGACAACCAACAAGGACCTTGACCGAGGACCTTTTCATCCATCCATCGGAGATACAACACTCGGACTATTGCACCTCTCGATGATGAATTAGTAGAGTCAGTAACCACGCCCACAATGTTGTTGTAGATTCGTTGTTGTCCAGGTCACGGGACTGGGTGGTTCATGATGTTATCTGATATGCAATAAATGTTGATCAATCGCCTTCCGCACGCGTCACTTGAACCCCTGTAATATGACCTTTCTAGGGTCAACAAGATCGCAAAACCTTGACTGCCAGCTTTGACTTAAATTCCCTCATCGAAAATTGGACTATAGATCACGGACCTTGTCGCTATTATCGCAATCTGAGTGGGCTCAGCGGCTTTCAGCCATGGCGTGAGTCCACTTGTGCTATGTGGGATCTAATAATCCTGATGTTTATTGGTCTTATAGGTCTGGTGGAAGTACGGGCAATACTATAAAGGGTTCGAGAATTCCTTAGAGAAAGGAACAGAGGCTATCGAGACTGATCTTTCCTCGTCCAGTGGTTGCGCGATTCCGACCTCCCAACAAAGCCGAGCTTGCAAGCGGAGGAGAGTCTATCGTAGACTTCGAGACAGAAGACACTTGCAGCATTAACGTATGACAAAGCTTGCGTATCCCTGCGGATCCCTTCCAGTATAGATTTGGCCTGCATGGACTGACTGGAACAACAGTCTAAAGAAGCAGCTGGCGCATTCACTTTTGATCGAGTTTTTGACACCAACTCACGGCAGACTGATGTCTTCGATTTCTCCATCCGATCCACCGTAGATGACATCCTCAATGGGTACAATGGCACTGTTTTTGCCTACGGGCAAACTGGTGCCGGTAAATCATACACTATGATGGGCTCCGACATAGAGGACGAAACCTCAAGGGGTATCATACCGCGCATCGTCGAGCAAATGTTCACCAGTATTCTGCAAAGCCCTGGAAACATTGAATACACAGTGCGGGTTAGCTACATGGAGATTTACATGGAGAGGATTAGAGATCTCCTGGTACCGCAAAATGATAACCTACCCGTTCACGAAGAAAAAAGTCGAGGTGTGTATGTCAAGGGGCTATTGGAGATATATGTTTCAAGTGTACAAGAGGTTTACGAGGTCATGAGAAGAGGAGGAGCTGCGCGGGCAACAGCGGCAACCAACATGAATCAGGAATCTTCCCGGTCACATTCCATTTTCGTCATCACCATCTCCCAGAAGAATGTCGAGACTGGCTCAGCTAAGAGTGGACAGCTGTTCCTGGTCGATCTCGCAGGTAGTGAGAAGGTTGGAAAAACTGGCGCTAGTGGACAGACTCTGGAGGAAGCCAAAAAGATCAATAAGAGTTTGAGTGCATTAGGAATGGTCATCAACTCCTTGACTGACGGCAAATCTACTCACATACCCTACCGAGATTCCAAGCTTACTCGAATACTTCAAGAATCTTTAGGCGGTAACTCAAGGACTACTCTGATCATCAACTGTTCTCCGAGCAGCTACAACGACGCCGAAACCCTTAGTACTCTCAGATTCGGCGTGAGAGCGAAGGCAATCAAGAACAAAGCCAAGATCAACGCTGAACTAAGCCCTGTAGAGCTGAAGCAATTGCTCAAGAAAGCTCAGCACCAGGTCATAACCTTCGAAACCTATGTGTCAACTCTAGAAGGAGAGGTGCAGTCATGGCGGAGTGGGGAGACTGTACCAAAGGAGAGATGGACTTCTCCACTTGCTGTGGATTCCGTCTCGGGCGTGAGGGCCGAGTCACGAGCTCAGAGACCTGGTACTCCCTCACGTCTACAGTCAGACATCGGAAGAGTAGAGACGCCAAGTCGATCTGAATCGAGAATAGGCGACCGTTCGAGTACGCCAAGTATCGTTCTTGATAAGGACGAGCGCGAAGAATTCTTGCGTCGAGAGAACGAGCTGCAGGACCAAATTGCGGAGAGGGAGACCCAGATATCTTCTGCTGAAAAGGGTCTAAAGGAGGCAAGAGGAGAACTTCAGTCACTGAAGGAGAATAGCAACCGAACCACGAGAGATAATGAGAGCTTGCAGAGCGAAGTTAACGAACTGAGAATGCAGCTTGAGAGAGTAGCGTTCGAGAGCAAAGAAGCATCGATCACAATGGATAGTTTCAGAGAAGCTAATTCCGAGCTTACTGCCGAACTTGACGAAGTAAAACAACAGCTCCTTGATGTGAGAGTGAGTGCCAAGGAAACGAGCGCTATGCTCGATGAGAAAGAGAAGAAGAAACATGAGCGCATGGCACAAATGATGGCTAGTTTCGATATGGGTGGGGAGACTTTCTCGGAAAACGAAAGCAGAATCAAAAGATGTGTTGAGCAAGTCGAGGCTCTTTATGACACAAGCGCCGCAGGGGAAAAGGTGGCGCCGGACCAATTGCAGGAGCTCAAAGCTAGATTACTTGAGGCCCATGGTATTGTTCGAGAAGCCGAGCTGGGCGTGAGTACGGCAGCAGAGTTGGACGACAACCGTATGAAGAGAAGAGATAATCTAGAAGAGCGTTTGATTTCTGTTCAGCGGGAGTACGAAGGGCTCCTCGAAGGCAGTCTCTGTGAAATGGATGTCGAAGAGGTCAAGGGCCGGCTCGAGAAGCTCTACGCTGACGGAGGCCAAACCAAACTCGAGTTGCTCAAAGATCTACGTGAAGACTTGGCACAGAAAGATGAAGAGAACAGTCGTCTAAGGATCAGCATGGAAGAATCCACAAAGAAATCCATTACTAGCGACACATCTTCGCCTTCAGTGACCAGCAGAACCGTTCAGCAGCAAATTGCTGATTTTGACATAATGAAGAAATCTTTAATGCGTGATCTTCAAAATCGGTGCGAACGCGTTGTTGAGCTCGAAATCTCGCTAGACGAGACCAGAGAGCAGTACAACAATGTTCTACGCTCATCTAATAACCGTGCACAACAGAAGAAGATGGCGTTCTTGGAACGAAATCTAGAGCAACTAACACATGTACAGAGACAGTTGGTGGAGCAGAATGGGAGCTTGAAGAAAGAAGTCGCTATTGCGGAGAGGAAGCTTCTCGCAAGAAACGAGCGGATCATGAGCTTAGAGGCGTTACTACAGGACAGCCAAGAGAAGTTGACGGCTGCGAATCATCGGTGTGTTCTCCATCCAATTGTTGCTTCGCTGGGAATTGGAGAAGATGCTAATGTTTGCTCCACACAGATTCGAAGTACAACTCACAGCTGTCAAAGATCGCCTGGAAGCCGCCAAGCTCGGCTCTTCACGCGGTCTCTCGTCATCATCAAACACATCCGGTGGCTTCAGTTTTGGTGGTGCAGGATCTCGGATAGCGAAGCCTCTACGTGGCGGTGGAGGAACTGATCACATGAACGGAGGCGGGCCAAATATCCCATTTCTGAGTGGTTTGCAAACGCAAGAGTCAAATGGAACCGGAAGCGGTAACAAGAGAAGTAGCTGGTTTTTTGATAGACGGTCATGATGGAATGCAGATTCGATAGCTTTCCGCTTTGTTGGGTATGAGCAGGCACGTGTGGCTTGTTTGAATTTTATGTCTGGTGTAATCAATATACCCCTGCATCGAGAGGTCACGGCGTTCCAAAGACAGCATTATAATGAAAGCCTATACCTTGTTGTGGGGCTTCCCTAATATTCTGGCGATGCTGCAGCGCCTCGAAGTATGCTTGAGACCTGCCAGCTCACCTGGACTTACTCCTTCATGGTACCGTGAGTTGACCCGTGGCAACAACAAAAGATTTGCAGCCACTGCTCATCATGAGCTGTAATAGCGACAGCATCGCACACACCTGGCAGATCTCTTGATATACACCAACTACGATCTTGTCTTTATTGCTTCCTTGCACTACGAAAACACGATCAGGATCTTAAACAGTTTGATAACAAGCCAGTTCAAATCAACGACAGAAAATGGGACAACAGGATGGTCTTCCATGGATTCAAGCTTCCTGCGGTTGTTCCTTCAACCCTGTTGCGAGTACAGGGTATTTCCACAGCATGAGAAGGGTCAACGATTGATTGGAACTGAAAAAAACACCGGATACAATGGCCAGGGTAACGGCCTACCTAATAGTCTACGGAATTGCTCACCTAATGGTCTGCCTCACGGACACATGGACTTTAATCACACAAATCTACTAGAGCCATCGAATCCGTCGCACGAAACGCTTGCGGTTCATCCAGAACGGACAAGAAGCGCCCCATCTAGATTTGAAGTTATACTTTCTACCGACACCGTCCCATACTCACATATCAGAGCGTTCTTCTAATCCGTTGCCGGAATCCCAGTCCGTGAGGCTCGGGCAACATACGTTATCCAAATACAGTACAAGGCGCGCCAGGGTGGGTATGCATCTTGGGGCTCCTAAGATTCTAAAGCGGATTCTGATTTGTTCAGTTCGACACGATGAGTCTCTGCTCAAATTGCAGCTGGTTTTTAAGAAGTGCTTGGGGTTATCTCCAATATCAATCGTGTCTTTGATATAACACACATGCTGTCCCTACTGAAGATTTTCTGCTTATTATTTGTGGGGGCGTGCTTTTGGTCGCACTTACGGCACGCACCAATGTGGTGGAGGTGAAACTTTGATTATAGTGGGAATATGTCTTGCTTTCGTTAACAACATGATGTTCGATAATCCAGAGAACAGACTTGATGGGATTTTAGCAACAGGCGATAGATAGAGTGCGTGCGGGTTGAGTGGAGAATGTATGAGTGCAGCTGCGTTGGGAAAGGGGGAGTAAAGGGGGAGTTGCTTTTGTTAACTGCTCTGCTGCATTTTTTGAAGTGATTACTTTCGTCTTTTCTATTTGTGGGTCTTTTCAAATTCTCAGAGTGCGTACATCATGAGATGGAAATCTACAGAGCACTTCCAATCAAGCTCAGTGCTTCTATACCTTTTTTTCATCTCTCAACCAAGTGATGTCTCCTTCTCGATACAGGGTTCGTATTCTACTGGAACCAAAACATTTTTGTAACTACACGTAACGATGGCGATCTTCAGGACAACCTCTACCACATATGTACATCTCGTTCAGCATTTTCTGTTGTCATTACTGGAACTTGTTTGAAACTATGTGAGATGTTGCTGGCGCTGCTGACACTGTGATGCTGAGGTGTCTCCGTCATTGACAACTCAAAGCCACTGCCTTTGATAGGTTTTGGCCACCCCTTCTTGTGCTGACGGTGGTGCTTATGTCTGATCCCGCTGTCTTCCTCATCTCGCCAGCATTCGATCAAGGCGGCCAGCTCATCTTGGCTCAGTCCATCCCTGAGGCCATAGTGTTCGCCACTTTGGGCATACTGCCAGTTGTCGGAACCACGCTATCGCAAACTTGGAAGATTGTCTATATAAATTGGTCTCGTCCCTCCACATTTCTGATGTCTCGACACGGAAAGACGAGCGAGAGTAAGAATTCACCGCCTTCGAACTAGAACTCTCGATTCATCACAAAATGGCACCAATGAATCCTGACCAATACTATCGTGCACACTGCGGTTGCATGTTCTTTCCCTGCGGCGGGGGAGTAACGCAGCACTCACACACCAACTTAAGACAACACCATCCCGGCACCAATGCTACCAGTAGGGCGCTACCGTCCAGGCCTTACGACCCAGCAAATGCACCCCATAACCCCCTCGGTCGAATCGACGAAGACCAAGGGATGAATGACAGTGCTTCCTCGCCTCCAGCGGATGGGAGTTACAATATGAACACAGGGGAGGGCCCTTCCAGCAGCAATACCACACGCAACCAAGCAGCTTATGAATTGAGACGCCGAGACTCTGTCATGAGTATGTTAGCCGATGACCTTCGACGCTGGCCCACGGATCAAGAAACTGATGATTATTCCGCCGAAATGCGTGTCCAACCTCTCGCTATTCGGCCTCGTCAAGAAGCGGATCCTTTACCTGACCTCTTCGACATAAATCGTACTGGAATCCAGAGACGTCAACTCATCGAAGAAATTGACGATGAGCCTGCTGAGTCCACCCACGAGCTCGCGCCGCGCTCTGGAACATCCCGTCGGCGAAGGCACGCCGAAGCTTTTGGAATCGCAGAAGCTGAACCCCCTCTTCACGAAGCGCAGCGTCGGATCGATACCGGTTCTCGTCCAGCCCAGCAAGGCTACCCTGGGGATTATCAGCCCCCAACTGTGGAAGATGCCCGCGGTTCTCCTCCCATGTCGTACAGACATAGCATACGCAGGCGAACGAATCAGTCACCCAGTGCTAACGCTGGGGATCCACCTCGACGAGGGGACGAAGCTACATTGCACCATAGCGACCTTAGCCGCGGCGGTACCGAAAACCAACTCCCGCCTACGGTACGTTCAGGCAATGCTAGATCCCGCGGTGGAGGACCGTATAGCCCAGGGCCCCGCCGCAGACACGGCCGCCGTCGCTACAGCCCGTACCAATCCTCAAGTAGCGATGACTCTCGGAACTCCACCGGGCGACCTGGTAACCCGCTCAGCCAGTATCTAGAAGACAACGACGACGACGACGACGACGGACACCATACGTATTGAACAAGCCCCTCGCCCCACCACGGAAACCATCGAGATGCTGCCAGTGCTTGCTCCCGAGCCACGAAACGGCAACGACGATCGTTTCTGTCGAGCATGAACGTGCGGAGGATCTGCGGGTTCCTGAATCGCCATCTCGGAACCCTCAACCACGGCATATCGCTAGCCCTTTAAACCTCTTCACGTCCCATAGCCCCTCTAAACACCAAACCCCGCTCCATCCCCCCCCAGGCCGCCCTCCCCATTCTCCCCACCCCACCTCCCCTTCCGCGCCTTCTCAACGCCAGAGACGCCCGACCTACTGCTCATACCATCGATCCTAGCGCTCTTAGCTCTGGCGCGCGGGCTCAATCTCGACTCACTCCTTACGATCATTTTCATTTTCATGTGCATGTATCTCATCTTGTTAGCGGGTCTGGGTTGGACGGGGGGGTTTTAGGGGTGGCGATATTTTGGGGGGAAATGTATGTCTGTGTGCTGAGCATGTGCTTTTAAAAACCTTTGGGGGTTAGTGTGCGCTTGGGATCTGGAAGGGTGTGAGGGAGGTTGGTTTGTCGTTCTCTTTGGAATGCAAGAAATTGTTTTGGTGCTTTTGCTTGAATGTTTTTATTTTCTTTTTATAGCCTCTCATTTAACCAGACAGACGCATGCATGCATACATACATACTTTGGATTACTCCTCTCTAAACCGCCATCTTCACGTCCACCATCTCTACCTCTATCCCACGACCATCGGTCCTTGTCCAGAATCTTCTCCCCTTATCATAACCGTCACAACCTCCACAAATCCGCATCCTCAACTACCAGGTGAAGGATATGTATTTCAGTGACTTATCACCCAAGACACGATCACAAACCCCTTTCTTCCAACTTCCACTTCTCTACATAGCTTTGAAAGGTGCCTCCACGCGAGTACTTCCAAGTTGCTTTCTGTGAAAAGCCTGGATTGATTGTCTCGTACTCGGGGTTTTCGGTAGGCTTTTTTTTTGGTACACTGCCCCCCCTTGTCTTACATGCTTTCGTGAATGGGAAAGATGATGATATCTAAGAATGCGCTTTTATTGACCTTGAGTGAGAGAATTGAGCTTTGTTGATATCATACTCGATCGAGGTTTTCATGTAAAATATATCGGAGTTGTGAAAGACAACCCCTTGAAGCGCTTTGGTAGCACTACTTTGCTTTCTATATAGCAGTGTTTCGAAGCTCGACATGCGACATTTGGAACGTTGTAGATAGATCTGCTTTCGTCTGCATAAAATGAAGAAGTGCCGTCCTGACGACGACGTTCGCCTCGCTGGTCTTCATCTTTTGCTTTTGTTTCATCTCGATCTCTACTTTCTATCACTGCTCATCCGTTTCTAGGTTGCTTCTGCCGTCTTCATCTTTGCTAGCATATCTTTCAAATTTGAGAGTTGTAGCGAGTCATGAAGCCCTTCAAGATGAGGAGGTAAAAGGCATTACGATAACAACGACGATAACAACGACGACGATGGGTGTCAGAAGGAAGTACTGTGGTGTGCGTTAGCTTGTTAATTACATGACCTTATTTATCCCGATGAGCACGTGTACATGTAAGGGCATAGGACGTACCAATATTGCTGTACTTAATTGAATAATCGGATGTGGCTGAGTAGACAAATCTCGGGGGATGTATGTAGAACAACGGGGCAGTACGTGCAGGAATTTGAGGTGTATCAAAATCGTGTCCCTTAGCTAAAGCTTCTAAGTATACTTATTGCTAATCTTTGGGGGCGTGGCGTCTCGAGCAGTCACAAATGAGCAATGACCCACGCCTGTACTGTTGTAGCAACCCATGACACCCCGTTGCACAGGGAATCTATGAGCTTCGCTATCTTCTGGAATTAGTTGATGGCAGGCAGCGTTAATCAGAGCGCTGCAAGTACATCTTTTGAGGTCAAGTAGAGCGGGCAAAACAAACAAGACATCCAAAGAAGCATATGTATGCGGGGAGTGATGTAAAGACAGATGCTTGTATGGATTTGGAGAATATGGCAAAGAGTGCATCTGAAAGGGAGGCTGATGGGAGGGTCGAGATGCTTATTTGTAAACTGGAATTACTGGATGATGGATGTTGCAGATGGTGGGGTGAAGATCAGTTGTGCATTGTACGAGATGACAAAGTGGAACAATCGCAGTGATAGCTTTCGCCAATGAGAGATGATGGTAACACAATTGGGACATGATCGCAGGCGCTGGTACTCGTACAGTGATTTCCTAGAAGAACCTATCCAAAATCCTCAAAAGGCTTTAAGATCGAGACAAGGGTATCACGCCAGAGCCCCCATGGGGTCCCAGAGAGGGAGCCTTCACTGAAAATTAGCCATCTGATCGTCGATAATCCGGTGGAAATACTGACATCTTCGGCTCCTTCTGCAGCACATTCCGGATCTCCTCGGACACAAATCTGCGATCCATTAGCCTGTCTGCTCACTCAATATAATTGTTCGATCTCATACCTAGGATCTACAACAGCCTGATATACAAACTCATCCATCCATCTATCGCTCATTACAAACCACCCCTTTGTCCCCACCCCTTCCCCCCACGAATTCTGCACGCGCCACCGAACAGGCTTGTCATCAACCACATGCACAGCCGTCAGCACCATAGCATGCGTCATAGCGCTCTCTCCAGTCATTAGCCGCTGCGCTTTGGTCATACCGAGGCGGATGTTGAAGCCCAGCTCGTCTGCAGGGTTTCGGAGTTAGTATTGCTCTTTTAGCATATACTCATGAGGCATGAAACACGTTTGTAGAGCAGGTACTCCAGACACATGTCTCGAAACTCTTAAGTAGGTCCGGATTAGGTTTGAACAACTCCAAAAATATGCTTACAATCGATGAGGTCGGTGTCCATGATGCCGGATGTCGAGTTGGAGAATTTGCCCACGTCACTGCCGAAGAAGATGGGGATCTCGCTGCGCAGCATGGAGATGCAGACGGTTTTTATGGTGGCCATGTCTACGTTGACATAACGGACACCACGCATGCCGTAGACGTTGCCGAGTCTGCTGACGCTGAGGAGTTCTCCGTAGCAATTCCGGGGGTCGTTTACAAGACTAAAGAGTTCGTGGACGTCTGCAGCTACGTTTGCTTGGCCGGTTGTCTTGCTGGACAGCTCGCCAGCGAATTTGAGTGGTGTGGTATGGACACTGCCGAACTTGCTCTCCTTGTCGTAGTATTCCCAAGTCATTTCTTTGTTGGGGTTTGGAGGGGGTCCAAGCATCAACGTTAGGATGAGGTGAATCTCTCTCATCATCTTCTCCTTGACGGCCCCAATGGAAGATCTAGTGTTCGATGACTTGCCAGCCAGCCTCCGCAATTCGAGGGCGTCTTCGCGAAGTTTAGTGGTAATCAACGAGCCCATGACGCTTGAGTTCATGGCGTTGTACGAGTCTGGGTAGAGATTGTGTGGCACCTTTGATATTTATTAGATACTTATGCCACTCAGCCACTCAGGGTTTCAGTACTCACAAGCCCATATTTCTCAACCAAATTGGCAACCATATCCCACTGCCCACCGTCTCCTACTGGTGAGGTCATCAAAGTCTGTACCAACCTTCCATCCAGATCTTCGTCCATGGTGTCCAATATATTCTCCAGAAAGTAGTTTGCCTTCTCCAGTTGGTCCCAATAGTACAGATAGGCTTGACTGAGCTCGAAGTCTTTGAGGTTATATCGCCTCATGATGGCTACTCGAAAGACATTTGTAGCTGCAAAAAGCCAACACCGACCGGACGAATGTTGATTTGTGATAGGAGCCCCTTCTAGACTAATCTTGACATTGAAATTCTGGATATCGGCTATGGTAGCTGAGCGTTGGGTAAGGACGCTATTGGGGTCATTCGAGGTAAGTGCTGAAAGTGCCAATCGGTTCTTCAAAACTTGTCAGCCCCAGAAACTCGGACTAGATTAATGGCTGACGACCTTTGGGTCGTGCATCAACTCCTTCTCCCATTGCTCGGTAGTACTTATGGATATCGCAGGGGACGAAGTTGAATATTCGGTTGGCTCGTCACTCTCCTCTTCTTGAACGTATACGTAGTCTTTCTCGGGCTCCCGTCTCTTCTTCTCTAACTCAAGAGCTCGGATTCTCTCCTCGAGCTCTTGCAAGCTCACGGAAGACTGAATAGATGCCATGTCAGTGTAACTGCTGAAAGGTATTTGGCCGGTGAGTCGAGGATACATGGTGTTATATGGAGTACTAGGCACTTGACTGACTATGACGCTGTTAGAAGCTTTCATTCCGCAACTGGCAGGCGGGGGCACGAGCAGGGATCTGCGCGATAGCTACTCACCTACTGTAGCCTTATCTCGCTTGCCTTATCACCGGGCGCAGTCTGGTGATCGGTCGCTAAAGTAACCAAAAGAAATGACGTGCATGGGTACTGTAGGTAGAGAAAGGCCTAATGATGAATGGCTTGCAGAATGGAAAGACCACTTGCAGTAACCATTTCATCTCGCGGACTGTGAAGTATCGTAGAATTGGATTCTGGGAGTGTTTCCGGAATGATCAAGTCCACCCACAAAGGGCACACAGAGGTGAAGGGGTTTCACGCATTGTAGGAAGGATAAAGGAGGATGGTGGATTCTCCATGGATCGAAAAATACTGTTTGAATATCTTAGAGTAGAATGGATATACACGAATGGAACAACTCGCCAAGCATCAATATCTCCATCAGCTCTCCATATGTTCATACCCCATCCAGAGAAGCTATCTGGCATCTCACTCCATCTTCGCATACATGTTGTCGCCACGGTGTGTATTACGGGACGTTGTTCTGTACGATGTGATGGTTGCACGAATTCGCCTTGCTGCAGCACAGCAACGGATATCTGACACACTCTTCCTGCAACTGAAGTGGCAGAGACCCGCTTAAATACGCGAGAAGCGGGCTTCCCCCAATGTCCTACCTTATGATACATCGCTGGACTCAACTCGAAGCGGGGACTTCGGGATGACGGGAAGCGCCTTCTCTTTCCGAGATTTCAATCGACGGCCGAACTTCGATTTCGGTCTCATCGCGTTGGGATGCATAGCCAGAGTCCTTGGAGTAACGCCGGCAACGATGGCCACCGGCTGCGCATTTCCGAACGTCCATATGGAAGATAATTCCGACGAAGCAAATGTCAGAACCGAATGGTTGGACATGACGGATTGCCCTCGCGGTCGATCCGAAGCATTCTTCTCTGAAGAATCCGCTGAGTCGATGAAGGAAGTATCGCTTAGGTTTGGTATGTTGGTGTCAATCTCCAGCGGTTTCTTGCGTCGACTTTGGGTACTCGGTGTTCGCTGGGGTGTCCCATCAACTTCATGGGGCTGCAATGTTTGAGAGGAAGGCATATCTGTCGGAGAAGGAGGCGGAGCATTGACTAACGAAGGTGTAACTTGAGATATTGCTGACGAAGCTGGCGATTCCGAGGTCGAGAAGAAGGATACAGGAGTATTGTGGATAGGCGACTCGGTTCGCGCGTACGGACTGTGAACGCTTGTTGCGTGTACTGGTAGCGGTATCTGGATTGCTTTAGGCAAGACGAAGCTTACTCGTGGACTCTTGGGAGGGTGGTCGTCGGGATTGATGTCCGACTTCTTCTGATGCCTATTTGATGATGGGGTATGTTCGGGTGCAATATCACCCTTCTGAACCTTTGAGGGCGGCATAATTCCCGAATCATTCGTCGTCTTCGTTGACAATGTGTACGCCTTAGCAGGTTTTGGAAGAGGAGCCGCTGGCACCTCGACTGGTTGCCCAGATAGCGTCGACGGACCACTGTAACCTTTTCGCAGCGACTCGGCAATCCTTTGACCACTAATAGCTGGTAGTTGGCTCTCAGGTACTGGTCTAGTGCGCTCGATAATATTGCTGCGGCTGTTGATAGCCTTCCAAGACTCCATGAATCGTTCGTCTACATGGAACGCTTTCATGTTTTCCTCCCATTTCTTTTCCAGTGCGTTTTCTTGCGCCTCTAGGTCAGTGTATGCGGAGGAGCGTCTCTGCTCTGATCTTTCGGTCTGAGGTGTGGACCTCGAAGGTTTTTCCATTGTGACCTTTACCTTGGAAGAATAACCTGATCCTAAGCTGCTAAGATCCAACGATTCCAAATGCCGAGTGCTGGCAGTTTGCATTGCCTCAGAGCGAGGAACTACCTTGCCACTTCGGACTGTCAGCTGTCGAGTGGGCTTTTCATTGCCACCAGCTGTCGGCCGTTGTCGTTTCCGCCGGTCCGGGGTTCTCAGATATTGAACGACGAAGATGGATATTGTGAGTGCAACAAAGAATGCTAATAACGACATAACAATGATTATGGGGAGGAGCCGCATGCTGTGATGAGCTCATTCGGACTGATAGGTTGGAAGGGTTCCGCTGGCAGGTCGTTTCGCGTTATTTGCTTTGGCTGGTACTTCTAGAACAAGCTGGCACTTGTCTGAACAATCAACCACAGGTCATGATAAGGTAGATCCCGACTATGATCTAACAGCCGTCCCAAAATCCATTTATAATATATGCTTTGCTCTTGAGCAGGAACCTTGACACTTTCCGCAATTGCTCGAGATGTTGGAGATAGATGTATATAGAAATTGTTCGAAAATATTCAGGGCCTGATCTAGTAGGTTTTATTTCGAAGAATGGGTTGAAAGAGTGTATAATTTGCTTATACTCACAAGAGGATATAAGTTTTGGGATGACCCAGAGAAAAAGTAGGATAGAGAGAGACAAGCTGATATAAATGATGTGAATGATGGCTTGAGCCTTCCTTTGATGTCAGAATGAACGTGATATGTGACTAAAAGAATGACCACGGATCGGTGATCTGAGGAGACTTTAAGAAAATACAGTCACCCACGACCTGCAGACATTGTTGACGCGAGGGAGACCAGTGGAACTCATACTGAAAACCGAGTGGTTCCCAGAATATGGGATGGCGCTCATAGCCTGCTGATGATCGCATATTGGGCTACGCATGTACCGAAGGCATATAGTAGCAGTGGCGCGAGTGGTTGGTCGCTTGTTGGTCTGATTCTTAAGCGTCCTGCACATGGACGAAGACGAGCTTTTCCATAGAGAAAGAAGGATAAATGCATCGCCAAGGTCTTGCAAAGTTCGCTCCCCTCCATCCAGGTGTTACTGATACCTTGTCCGGCGGAAACTCAAATTAATCAGGATTGGCAGTAATACTTGAAATTCAAAAAGCACGGCTATCGCTCGCGAAGTGTGGTAAGAATATTCTAGGCATCCGGTCGCTCAAGGCGGCCATAAGAGAGTTTCAGATATCCAGGGCCAACGAAAATGCTGCAATCGTAGCCGCGAATTGTCCGGTCTATGCAAGCCTGACCGCAGTAAGCATTGTGTAACCATGCACGGACTTATAGGCCAAGAGGCAGATTCGGCCCCATGAACAACAGGAGTTCAACGCAATCCTTCTTGTTCTTCTTCCGACGGTGGTTGTTGCGTTTGTGGCGGATGATCGGGAGTCGCATACTGATATTGCTCATGCGCATTGCTTGCTTGACGTGGGGGCATATAGGAGAAGCCGATAAGACCGCTTGGGGTTTTGTCATCTTGCTTCTTTCTCACGTGCATTGGCGTATTGTAATAATAGAGAATAGTGTATCCCATAGTCGGAAGTGCAGATTAGTCCAGAGACGACCATCGAGATGATCTCCCCTGTTGATACGACAGCCTACACACCCGAGGCTCACCCTATCTATCGCCTACATATTATTAGGACGCTTTCGAACAATAACTTTAAACCCTAGAGATAAATGTATTGAGCTGCCCACATAGATTGCAGATCAGACCTCCGAAAAGGATAAGGTAGTGTCTGAATAGCCTTTGGATGCGCCCATGTCAAACGTTCCTCACGCCGTATTCCAAGAAAATGACCTATCTACACACTGAAGGAAAGTTCAATCCTTGATTCAGGGAGGAGACTCCAACCTCTCCCCGAGTAGCCGTAGTACAATACGGGAGTAAACGTTCTCGGAATCATCAAGGGATAATAATGATAAACTCGTGTTCGGGCATCTGTAATCAACCTCCTGTCAAGAGTAACATCAATGCCTGTTTCCCTGTCAGCTCAGTAGTGTCTGAAACGTTGATATGTTTCAGCGGGAAGCTCGTATCTCACGTGGAATCGAGAGCATCACTCTTATTGTTATTGTTGTACTCCGTACGGAGTACCTGTCGTGCCTGTCAGGCTGTTCAAATATCTCCTCGCTTCGCCTGGTGCCGAGCATTGTTGCTGACAAAGTAGGTAGCACATTGTGCCATGATTGGTGGATCTTACCGAACCTTAAGTACCTTGCCTTATCAATGTATTTTGGTACAGTACCGTGAGTACCTTACCTTTCAGGATCGAGTTTCTATCTACTACGGAATAGAGCACTCTAATCATTGGAACTAGCGTAAGGTACTCCGTAAGGTACCAAAACGGCTTCGTTTGATATTGAGCTTGCTTACTTAAGTACTACTTATGAAGTTGTGACGTGCAGCTGCCAGCAGCACAACCTAAAGTAAGGTAGGCATCGATACCTTATTAGCTGCAAGCCCGTTACGTATTCGGAGGCGTAGGCTCGAAGAAACAAAGACTACCTTACCTACCTTACCTACCTTACCTTACCTATCCATCCTCGGTTGAGCGATGTGGCAGTGACGTGGTTTTCTCCAATCTCTGCGAAAGGGCATGTAATGGGACAGCCTCCAGATGTGGTGATAATTGCAAGGTAGCCGGTGCTCGGTATAAATTTGATATCTACATATTGTTGATGGCTTTACAGACATGGTGCCAGATTAGACGCAGCTAACAAGCAATGGCATCTCACCTCACCCACCCCTTACGATCCCCCTTTGACCTACGGTGGATGGCGGCAGTCTCAAGCCTTAGGCGCAAGGATTGCCAGCATACTACACCTGCGGGAGAGTACAACAGAACCACCCACGACCAATGACTCCACTCGAATCCCAGCTGTGGTAGATGTTGGTGATGACAATGAGGACAAAAACGGCCATGCGGAGCCAAAGCTGCATCAGGGCGGACGCCGGAAGCACAAGGTCGTCATACATACTTCGCCGTTCCTGAGATGTATACAAACCTCGATTGCAATAAGCGCTGGCATAGCAGAATATCAAGATCCACTCAAAGTTGGTGGCCATGTCTCTAATGCGAAGGCACCTCCAATGCACTCGTCGCATCCAATGCATTCAGGATCTCCACATATTCGAGCTATGGAGCATACCAATGCTCCTCATCTAGATGCAATCCTAGAACCCGATGAAGATTTGGAAGAGAAGCCGCGAGAATTACAGGGCAAGGCGAAGCAGATTGAGCAGTCGCAACTGCGTGTGGACGCCTTTCTGGGCGAATGGCTCTCTCCAGACTACTTTGACTCCATAACGCCACCTCCAAGCTCGGTGATGATGGTGGCTGGAGCCAAGGCGGATCTTCTTCGTCAAGGAGAACTCATTAGCTTCTCCGATCGATCTATCAAGGATAGTGCAAACCAAGGTGGGACGGCGGCTGGAGGAAATTCACAGAAAGACAGCAGCAAAGGAGCTTTGGCGAGTGTATCTAGTCTGAAGCAAAGCCTGCCGAGACTCGACCGAGCAAACAGTCATAGCAGTGGTAGCATTGAAAGTAGTCGGGCCGTCGAAAAAATGCTCAGCAATTTCGATACGATCCCAGACCTGAGAGATGCAGCAAGATATGTGCCTCCAGTTCCTTCTTATGCTATCTCACCCCTAGACCAAATCCCTCCAGGATACGTAGCACACGCGAAACAATACTGCGTTGATATGGATTACGCATGGGACAGTATGCGACCACCTTTGGAGTGGGGTAACGGAGGCGAGTATGGAGAAGAATGGAGTGCAATGCATAAGCGTTTCCGGCGAGGATTGTACAACATGATATTGTGGTATGGAAGTCATGACACAAGTAAGAGGCCAGGAATAATCAACGAAGACAAGGCCGAAAACCAGACTCTTGATGGCAATGACGAGGCGCCGGACACCGTTCTGGTGCTCGTCACTCATGGTGCTGGCTGCAACGCTCTTATCGGCGCTTTGACCAACCAGCCCGTCTTGCTAGACGTTGGCATGGCTTCCCTAACCATGGCTGTACGGAAAGAAAGTGGGAGAAAAACATCATCATCCACGGAATCTCCTGTACGCACGTCACGGCGGCGGTCCTCCATTGATCTCGGTATATCAAATGACTATGAAGTCAAACTCACTGCATCAACCGAGCACCTTCGAGCCGGAATGCACACAAAGAGCTCATCTCTTTCTCAGCAATCATCAGGCACGGCATCTCCACAAGCATCAGCATACCGTCATCGCTCTGGTTCTACCATGTCTACCACGTCTACTAACAGCTCGAGTGACGGCATCCATGCGGAGTTTGAGATGCAAACAGCAAAAGGGATTGGCATAGGCGGAGGCCTGCAAAGAAGCGCGAGTGCGGCTGTTCGCTCGTCTAGCGGTCTTTGGAGTAGGCCTGTACCACTTCAGGCGGATGGGACTGGCGAAGAAGAGGTCAAGGGGACCGTTCCGGCTATGAGAGATCCCACTCCGTTCAGGACAAACGCTACAACTAGGAAGTCAGAACACAAGATCCTTGAGCAAGATCATGATACTGAGAATATGTCTCCCATTACCTACAGCCCGGTTCCCACCGTTGGTCAGCAAGGGCTATGGAGTGCTCCACCTCAATTCGTCCCCGGTGAGAGGGACAAGGGTCCCAAAAGGAGATGGACACATTCAGAGCACCGGTGATTGTTTCTACTTTGCTGTCGAGCTTTGCGGGTTTGCAAGATACCCAAATACATTGGAAATCAGCCCAGCGGCTTGATTAGTTTTTGAAGGGCTGATCTTCCGATGGGTTTGTACTATAGATAGCGATAGCTTTTCATTAGCCGCCACCACTGGTGGACCGACGACTGATAGCCGGGCGGAATAAGGCTCAGGTGTCAGAAAATGGCAATAGTATTTTAAGGCCAACACGCCTTGAATACTGTGATAAGCTGGGGGTATCATTCTCTCAAATAGTACAACGCTATCCCATTCCATCACGGGTCATCGCTTCGACTCAAGCCACGACGCCCCACCCCAAATCAACGCGCACCCCATCAACGCCCAAGCCCCCATAACCTGCTGTCCCCATCCCCCACCAGAGCCCACTTTCGCTACGCCCTCACGCCTCGTCCCACCTCGATCTTTCCCGGCCATGACCGCCTGCGCCGCCGGAGCTTCACTTTTGCCTGCTGTCCCGTTACCCATTCTGGTCCGATCGCTTTCTCTTCTGCGGATAATCTCTGCCAACCGCCTCAAATCTTCCTTCCACTCGCTCTCATTGCCGGGCGCTCCACCCTCAATCTCTACATTTTGCACGTTCCCGAAGAAGTCCATGACCAGCCTCTCTCTGCCCCTTTGCTCCCCTCCAGGAAACAGATCCCATCGCACCCCCGGATGGCTGTGGATTTTGCTCTCATCATAGCTATCGAACAGATTCCCCAACGTGAGCTTGCTTCCCGGACTCGTGACCTGGCTCTCCAGAAACTCGAGGTTGTAATACGTATACCGATCAATCACCGCGACGCCCACATCGTTATCCGCATGGTGGCTATAACTGCTCTGATCGACCTCCGAGCTCCCCGTCGCGATAATGTTCGGCGAGTAGAAGCGCGAGTACATGGTGTTGGCCTGGCAGGTGTCGATCATGAAGAGCATTTCGTGGTAGCGCTTCTTCTCCCACATTTGTTCGAACGCGTCGGCGAGATCCCAGCTGCCGATCTCTTCGCTGTCTTGAAATTTGAGGAACTCGTTGCCGCCGTGGCCAGTCATGTAGACGAGGACGTTGCTGCCGGCGTCGCTGCCTAGCCGCTTTCCGCGGGGCACGTCTTCACCCAGGCGATCCGTGAGCAAGCGTATGAAATTCTCCACTGTGACTTCGTAGCCGCGGTAATCCACCTCTATGTTGTCACCATAGAGATCGAGTGCACGGTCTGCATTGTTGTAGACCGTCCCAGGAAAAGCATTGCGGGGATTGCAAGCCATGTCGTCCGGGAGCATAAGGATGATTTGGGAGTCGGGTATGCCGAGGCGTTTTACGGTGCGGTAAAGGGAGAGGACATTGGCGAGGTGACGGTAGTTGAACCAGAAGCGGGAGGTGGAAACGAGGACGGCCCAGTTCGAGGTGTGCTGGGGGGTGGTGAGGAGGGGGAGGAGGGTTAACGGAAGGAGGTGGGCCAATTTCATCTCGATGGGGGTTCCAGACGGAGGGAAAGTGAGTCAGTCAGAGAATGAGAGAATGAAGTGAGCATAAGTATGAGCTTGGTCCGGAGAGTCGTCCGCCTTGTAGTCGCACTTTGGGATTAGGATAAGACGCCGGCGTGAGGCCTGGATCAGCAGGGTTCAGCCAGCACAGGCCACTTCGGTAAGCGGAGGAATCGTGACTTGAACTTGAAGCGCCTTCACGCAGACTTGAGGAAATGAAAATGGATCGGTATCGGCCTCGAAAAAGGTATTATCTCAGTGGAAATGGTAGGAATTGACAAAAAGAAAGAGCGCTCCCGGGAAGGATCGAACTTCCAACCTCACGATTTGCAGGTAACAGTCGTACGCGCTAGCCAATTGCGCCACGGAAGCTTATAAATTTACTCTTAAAAATATATATAATCCTAAACTGATCTGTTGGGTTATCTCAATACCACACATCACGTTATCAACGCCTTTCACGGACGATGCGCGTCGCCCAAGCATCACAATACATCACCAAGTATTAATATTCTCTATTATTGTCCAAAGATGGCATTGACTAGCGATGATACATGGAGGTGTTTTGCAAGCAATTGACATCCTGAGTCATGCATGCTGATCTCACTTCTTGAGCATTCACCTCACACAGAGTTCTCCTCGACGCCGCAACTGACCGCCCCACCAGCTACTTCAATATCATTCAACGGGAAGGTGCAGCGTGCTTGCTGAATCTTGTCGTAGAGAGGACACTGCCTAAAAATTTCTACCCATACAGCACTCTCATCGCGTCATGTACCTTCCGCGTAACCTGATCTCACACCTCTACCAGCATCTACGTCGAACCCACCATTCGCTTTCCCCACCTATTTTGATACTCGTTGCCCTAGAACCCGACGCTCTCTGCGCGTGCCGCATTCTTACTGCGCTACTCAAGCGCGACTACATACACCACAAAATTCAGCCCGTCTCAGGTTATGGCGACCTTGCACACTTTGGAGAAAGCCTGGTGCAACCGATGCGGACACAGCAGGGAGGAAGCGGGGGCGTAGTTGTGTGCCTGGGCGTGGGTGGACTCGTCGATCTGTCTACTGTCTTAGGACTAGATCTTGTCGAAGAGGGGGAAGACCCGTCTGGAGGTGTTGAGGTTTGGTTGATTGACGCTCGGCGGCCATGGAACTTAGGCAATGTCTTCGGAGGGAACCCTGCAGATATGGCGTTGGGAGATTTGAGTGGCAACGCAAGATCAAGGACGTCTGAGGTCGAGAATGGCCGAATACAGCCAACATATAAACCTGGGCAGGGCGGTATCATTGTCTACGATGACGGAGACATTGACGAAGACTTGTCAGCTGAACGTAACGCATATTGCGCGCTTGCCCAAATGCCAAACATCGAGGACGATGGTGACGAGTCTGACGGCTCAGACGCCGATAGCGATGTTGTGGAATCGATAGAAGTAAGACCTGCCAAAAAGAGAAAATCTTGGTCTGACCGAGATGAGGAGAATGACGAGAGTGAAGACGAAAATGGCAGGCCACGGCAAAGACGGCGGAGCAATTCGGTATGACTGTTTCCGTGAGTGTGACACTACTGGACTAATGCGCCCACGTAGAATGGTTCTATCACTGCGTCACCAAGCCGTCTTCCTCGAAGCGGCCAGGGGACCTCGGAAAGCAATCTCTTCGGTAGAGGCTCGTCCGACACGTCTCCATCTCCGTCACCGCATTCGCGATCTGAATCGCCACGGCCAATGAAACAAACTTCAGCGCGCACTCTGCGCCGAAGGCTTCTCCGTTTGCGTCGAAAGCATACTGCAGTACTCCATAGCTATTATGCGCTTGGTACAACGTATTCCGAACCCATCTCCTCCATTCTCTACTCCTTAGCCGAAGACCTTGGCCGTGAAGACAATGATCTCCTATGGCATTCAATCGTCGGCGTCAGCTCTCTTGAACTTTATGGTCGAAGCATGACAGGCGTAGGCATTTCCACTTCATTAGACTCTGGTGGTTCAGCAGGCTGGGGCGGGCAAAGAGGAGAGCACATACGGCAGCTCCTACGTGATGAAGTGCGGCGGCTGAATCCACCGGATCCTAGTGATACCACGCGTGAAAACGCTCGTGGTGAGGCTTCGGATGTCATACCCACAACGGCCAGGTCTCCAACAGACACATCAATTCGATTATCTCCTGAACCCCGTTTCCTCTTAATAAGACATTGGTCTCTTTACGACAGTATGTTGCATTCGCCCTATCTAGCCTCGCGGTTACACATTTGGAGCGACGTGGGACGAAAACGACTCCACAAGCTCCTAGCAAAGATGGGTGTCAGTCTTAGTCAGTGCAAGCAAAGCTACACGCACATGGACATGGATCTGAAACGGGGTTTGCGGCAGAGGCTGCTAACGTATGCTCCAATGTACGGTCTTGAGGGTCTAGTCCCACCCGCAGCTGGGACAGGTCGAGGAAGAGAGGGATGGGGCTTCGTACGAAGCTGGGGCTGGAAAGCTTGCTTGAGCGCAATAGATGTTGGCGTTATTGTGGGTGCTATCCTAGAGGTGGGTAAGTCAGGCGTAAGTATTGGTGATATGGGAAGCAATTGGGATCGTGGGAGAAACGAAAAGAAGGAGATTGTAGATGAAGATGGCAAAATCGAAGGAGAGGAATGGGTGAAAAGATTCTGGGAGGCGTATGATGCACTTGAAAAGTAGGTGTTTTCTAACCAATCCATTGGTATCAGAGCTCATAAAATACAGTATTGAAGCACTTAAGCACGCTCTCCCAACAGCGCAACATCTCCATCGCGCCATTCTGCGCACGGGAACATCTCTCATCGAGAAGCGGCAGATTCGACATCTTCGTGCCTTTCGCATGGCTATTGTCAAAGAAGGCCCTGACGTACCTTTATTCACTCACCCCTCGGCACTCACCAAGCTTGCGCTCTGGGTTGGCGAAGCCATCGCCGAGCAAGAACGAGAACAGCGAGGCAAGATTGGGAAAGGCGGAAAGGGTACTCCACTTGTCTTAGCTGGGCTTAATGAGCCTAGAGGGGTTTATGTAGTTGTGGGTACGGGAGGTGGAGGAGGAGTGATCGATTTTGCAGCGAGGCAGAAGAGAAAAGAGAGACAAGAGGAGAGGACGAAGGTCCGAGAAGCGAAGAAATCCGAGAAGGAGAGGAAGAGGAATGAAAGAGCAAAGAGAGAAGATGATGACGATGACCAGGAAGAAGAGCAGGAGAGTGAGGAAGAAGACGAAAGCGAAGACGACGATAATGACGACTCAGAAGAAAGAGGATACGGCCGAAATCGATTCGGAAACGCCTTTCAGGAGGTTGTGGATGAAACCAATGCAAGAGTTCGAATCGATAGCTTCGAGCACTGTGTCGTTGAGGTGAAGAAGGAGGATTTGGGTGGCTTTTTGGAATCCTTGAGCATGAAGGTTGTAGTTGGCTAATGAGAGTTCCTTTGACATAATGACTATACTCACTTTGCAGTTTGGCATCAGCTTTGGCGTCCTTGGGCTTGGAATGAGACATGCGGAGCCCGGTGAGCTGAAGCATAGGGGTACTTGCATACATAAGTCCGGTGAAGTTTTTAGATTGACAAGGCACGTACATACTGCAATGACTGGTTCGTCGTTGGAAAGAGGGTTTCCCTTGTGTGCGGTAATGTCGGTTCTTCTCACCCACGAGAGTGAGGTGAGAGATACCTTTTCTCAGCGAGTCGGTCTAGTATAGACCCTTGCGTGACTGCGTTTTGATTTAAGTCACGTCCCTAGCTCGATTTCTCGTGTATTTCTTCATCCTCTACGACACGTACCATCCTTTGCGTCGTTCTTACACAGCCCTTTACGTCGTCTCTGCATAACAAGCTCCAAACCTGACTGCAAAACCTTCATTTACTTCTCCTTCCTCTAGGACACGTACCATACTTGCCCCGTTCTACCACAAGAAGCTTTCAGACCAGACACCCAAGGCTTCGTTTACTTCTCCCTCCTCAGGACACGTTCCAAACATACTTTGCATGCAACGTGCTTCAAGCGTGCCAGGAAAACCTCCTATTACTTCCTCTTCTTCTACGACACGTGCCATTCCTTACATCGTTGTTACGGAAAAAATCTCAGACTTGACAGCTAGGGTTTTCGATTACTCCTACTCACATCGACACGACAACTGTCCTTCGCATACCTACGACGCAAGCAAAGGTCGTTCTCGTCTCTAACCCTCTTCTCCATAGCCAGACATCAGTCTTCTGTCTCTTCGTGGTCGCGCTCTTCCTCCCAACCTCAACCCACAACGCCAGAAGTGCATAAGTCCTACAATGCCTTTCGCCATACCTCCAGCATGGCTCCTCAGAGTTCTTTACAAGCCACACGTAACTCCGACGGGCCGCATCGAATACAAAGAAGCAGGCGTCACCTGGAAGAAATTCTACTACATCCCCCAACCAATCGTCGACATGTACCGAGGGCAGGATCGCCAAACCACACTGCTGATTCAAGATAAAGCGGCGAGACTCGGCTTTTTGTCCAACGTGCCTCCTGTAAGGACCCCCTTGACGGCAGCAAGAGACGCACTGGCCGCATATGCGGTGGCACTAGCTCTGGAAGAAGATTCGTCGCCTGTGCCAGCCTTGGCTAACGGTCCCCGGGCGCCAAGGTTTGTGTCCGCTCCTGCCAATTTGGCGGCTGTGGCCGCAGATTTGGGCGTGGAGGAACCGAGCACTGAGGGTCCGACTGTGGGGAAGGATAGGAAGCGGAGGATGAGCGGGGAGGAGGGGGGGAGGAAGAGGGCGAAGTTGGAGTAGTGGAGGGAAGGGGGGGAGGAGTGGGATGGGAGGTGGATGGGATGACGAAAGGGGGAGGCGGAGGGGTGGAGTATGTAAGCAGAGGGGTGCGGATGTTGGGTGGAGTGTTTCCAAGTGACTGACTGCGCATGAGGGGGTGGAAGATTCATTTTCTGTTCTTTGTACAACAGATTACGGCTTGCCGAGTGAAATTTTCAAGCATTGATGTGTACAAACCGCATCACACAAACTAGACTTTGACGGGAATATCTCTATGTGACTGGCTGCGTATGAGGAGAGGTAAAATTGGTAAAGGGGATAGACAAGCGGGAAGAAGGGCATTGAGGAAACAAGAAGTGGAAGCAGAGGGGCGAACGATATACGAGAGGGGGTGAGGTTTTCATTCAAAAGTAAACCGATGTGACTGGCTGTACATGGAGAGAAGGCGAAGGTTAATTGTTCTCTCGTTAGTTAGAACTCAGAAGTCCTTGGACAAATTTGCCAATTTCCATGTGTACAAACAGTATCAGATTGTCAAAACTTCCATCAGGAATGGTTTGATGTGACTGGCTTCGCACAAGGAGAATCGGATTGAGCCATTTTGAGTAAGGTGTGGAAAGAGAACGAAAGACGAGATGGTCTTTGCCGGTGGAAGTGATGGAAGAGGAGGGGTGGAAGATGTATGAGAAGCATTGGGGGTTTTAGGAGAGGAGTCTCGATGTAACTAGCTAGGTATGAGGGGAAGAGAGTCATATAGTTCTCCTGGTAATATGAGGGAAGGTTAGGATTTACTTGGTGAAAGTTCCTGAGTAAAGAGAGCATCAGATCATTGAAAATCGGACGAACATAGGACGCTGTACGTGTGGTCGTTAATCCGTTGGCCAGTTAAGCTTTCCGAGATTGCAGTTAACATCATTAGGAAAAGAATAGGGGTCTTTGTCTTTGTAAGATAGAGACTAAAGCTCATTCGATGTATAAAGACGGCTTCAGATGACCATGTTTCCGATGGGAATACTTCGGTGTGCAGTGATCCATAAGTCGTTAAAATATGGAGACATCCACTATCTTGATCTGCGACAAATTTAGTTGATTTTGTGCTGGCCATATCGGTGTTTATCTAGTGCTCATCTGATCCTACCTAACCGTTCAGTCGTCACCACATCATAGCCAAGAGCACTATGCTCGTCTCCTCCTGGACCCCATCTTCATGCCGCAATTCGAGCCCTTCGAAAAGCTTATTATCCCTATCCTTCAATCGTAAGAGGGCCCGTCGCAGCTCACTTCCCCCCCAACCTCGCCTCCAC